>ODAI010239542.1_pt1 | contig 26762 bp, 21 predicted proteins | sample 1539321 | NCBI WGS metagenome assembly ODAI01 (sample SAMN02144231, study PRJEB22623) | gut metagenome | biome: sheep rumen | host: Ovis aries | place: New Zealand
TCACAGACAGACACGTGAACTACTCCGACTTATAGAAGTCGGAGCTTCCTGCTTCAACCACTACTGCGTTGGCTACGATGATACGCAACTCAATGTCTTACACAATGTCCACAGGCGTATGAGTTCGGGCTATTCCATCCCTACTGTAATATTTGGTTTTAAGCTACTTCAGTCAGTAGTCGTAATCCTTCGTTTAAGATATTTATAGCGGCATTCTGGTCACGGCTTATCGTAAGACCACAATCACATATCATTTTTCGGATGGCTAAGTCTTTCATTTCAGGATGCAACGTACCACAGCAATGACATATCTGTGATGACGGAAACCACTTATCTACCTTGATAAGATACTTATTTCTTTCAGATAACTTGTATTCAAGCATAGACAAGAACATCCCGTATCCGTTATCAAGAGTAGCTTTGCCATTACCAAATCCTTTATTAGACATAGACTTCATGTTAAGGGATTCCACACATACAACATCATACCGATTGGCTATCTCAGTAGATATCTTATGCAGGTTATCTAAACGCTGATTAGCGATATGTCTATGGATTTTGTTTACCTTACGGAGTTGTTTTATATAATTATTGGACTTAGCCTCGTATTTCTTAGACCCTTGCATACGTGATAGCTTACGCTGTGCTTTAGCAAGCTTATCATGACTCTCACGGTAATATTTGTGATTAGTTCCTACGTTACCGTTGCTATCTACATATAAGCCATCAGAAGCATAGTCTAACCCAATAGCATTGGTCTTATCGGCTACATAAGGATTTATAGCATTCTCATACTCAAAAAGAATGGAGATATAATACTTTCCATCTGATTCCTGTGATACCGTAGCTGATTTTACAATCCAATCGCTATCAGGAATGCGATGGATGACGGCTTTTACTTTGCCAATCTTAGGAAGCTTGATATATTTGTTGTCTATAATGGCAACTGTTCCATGTTGATTGTTCGTAGTATATGACTTACGGCTATGCTTGGCAGACTTGAATTTAGGAAAACCATTTTTCTTTTTGCGGGATTTGCTAAATGTATTACGGAATGCCTCCTGTAAGTCCATTTGCTTATTGGCAAGTGCAAGGCTATCTACTTCCCTAAGATATGGATAATTGTCTTTATACTTAGCAGGCGTGACCGTAGGGAACTTGCCGGTTGACTTATAACTTTTAATCTTATCAGAAAGCATGAGGTTATAGACCTTACGGCAGCAACCAAAGGTCTTAGCAAACATAACAGATTGTTCAGTTGTAGGATATACTCTGTACTTAATTGCCTTATTTGCCATCTTTCTTTCCTTGTGATTGAATGTATTGTTTAATGATATCTACTGTAGCACCGCCTGTGGTTAACAGACAAAAGCTCTGCGACCAGAACATCTCTTTCCAAAGAGATTTCCGTATTTGAGGATATTCTTTTTTGATAAGCCTACTGCTTGCAGATTTATAAGCATTGATAAATTTGCTTATTTCTGTATTGGGCTGTCCTCGAAATAGTATATGTACATGGTCTATATCGTGATTCCATTCCTCTAACGTGATGTTATAGGAAGGAGCTATCTTCTCAAATATCTCTTTGAGACGGTTTGAGATTATATCATCTATCACTTTATTACGATATTTAATGCACATGATAAGATGATAATGCAACATGAATACCGAATGATTATTATTGTCTAATTTCATGGTTATTACAACCTTTATAATATTTACGTCTGATTATATATTGATTATAATGCTGTGAGATACAAAAGTCAATGAAACGCCGTGTTTATCGCAATTCATCCCACCACCTACAGAGGTGGGGGATTTCTTGCTCACGGCGTGTTAAACCTAACATACAATAATTGACCATATTTTTCAACATATATCCGGCAGCCCTCGCATCCCCTGCTTCATAGGCACTGTTATTCTTTAATTTATCCTTATATTCGTCAGCGCAACCTGGTCTCCGGTAATCGCAGCATAGATATCCGCTGTATCGTCATTTATTGTTGTTACACAGGCAGACATGGCATTACGGTAAATTCAACGCATTTTAGATAATGTGCGCTGTCCGTAGTGAGCCGTCAATATTCATCCAGTCGCCAAGAGCCTCCGATGCCGCGACTATAATGATGCTAAAGAACAGTAGCGTAAAATAACCCTTTGACTTTGATGAAAGGACGGAATTGTCCTTCATATTCATCTTACACTATCAAAATACTCGTCTATATTCCTTATCCATTCCTCGGAGGGCATGGTCTTAAGCAGGTACTTGACAGGCTTAAGCGCAAGCACCTCCATGACGCTTTCCTTATCGCTCTTGGATGTAAGGAACATCACGGGGATATCCGCGGTAGAAGCCTCGCTCCTTATCATCTCAAGCACCTTGGCTCCCGTTATGACGGGCATCTCATAATCAAGCAGTATCAGATCCACCTCGGTCTTGGCGAGGAACGTGATCGCATTCATACCGGAATTGGCCATATATACATTATATTTACTTGACAGGAGATTCTTGATGGTACGAAGCATGGTGGGGTCATCATCCACCACAAGTATCTTCTTCTTGGCAGCCGCTAGTGCCTCCTTCTCCATCTCCTTATCGAGAACGGATAAGAGATCCTTTACATTAAGCGGTCTCTCAAGTATCCTGCCGACTATGCCCTCCGGTATTATCTTAAGAGCCTTTTCGATCTCCTCCTTGCTTCCCACAAGGTATAGTATCAGCTCCTTTTCAAAGATCTGATCCTTAAGGTATGTAAGAGCCTCTGCCTCCTCTATGATATTATCGTCAAGATACAGAATGGTTATCTTGGGAATGTCCGTAAGCTTTGAGAGACTCCCTATCGACACGGTCGATGTCTCAACCGCATAGTCCTCCTTTTTAAGTCCGTTAATGATGGCATTAACCATGAATCCGTTAATCTCTCCGAGCATAAGTATCCTTTTATCCGTCATATTTCCTCCATATGTGATATGACCCTGCGCCATATCAGGACAGTGCTCTATGCCTCTCTGCCATCAAGCAGCCCAAGCACTCCGTCCCTGTCTACCATTCGTACCTTATCCCTTATCATATCATACACTTCCTTCTCATCTTCGGGAAGTGAATACTCATTAAGCATCTCTATTATAGCATCTGCCGTGTCAAAATCAAAAGCCTCCGCAGCCTCTCTAAGCGCGGCATATCCGTCTGCAAGCTGCGAACTGTCGATAAGCGGCTTATCCGAGTCATCCTCTCCCGCGGCCCCGTCAAGAACTCTGAAGCGCTCCTCATAGCTCCGATAGAGTGTAAGCAGCTTCGGTGTCAGCTTATCTATCTCCTCTGTGTTATTATCATCACCGCATTTCTCCAGATATTCCGCCTGCCTGCTAAGCTCCATCGCTCCTATAAGCCTCGCCGAGCTCTTAAGCGCATGCACCTTGACGGTATAGTTCCTTATATCCCTGCTTGCTCTGTAGCCCTCTATCTCATCCGGGCCTGTCTTAAGGGACATCCTGAAGTCGCCTATGGCTTCATACAGTATATCCTCACTGCCGCAATTGGATACGCCGGCATCATACTCTATGCCCTCTATGCTCTTAAGCATACTTATCCTGTCACTTATCCTGTCCGCCGGATTACTGACACTCGTGTCATCACTTTTGCCGCCTGTAGCCGCCAGATCAGCAGACTTCTTTGCAGTCAGACTCTCATAGTCCGCACTGCCGCGCATATATACCTTCTCCCACGGAAGAGAAGAGGCGATCAGCTTTTCAAGTCTTACCGCATCTATGGGCTTACTTATATAGTCATTGAAGCCTGCTGCCATGAAGCTCTCTCTTGCTCCCGATACGGCATTGGCAGTAAGCGCGATTACCGGAGCCCCTTTAGACTTATTATCCTTAAGCTCCTTCATGGCTGCAAGCGTCTGGATACCGTCCATCTCAGGCATACGCTGGTCAAGGAATATCATGTCATATTCGGTGTCAGCCACCAGCTTAAGCGCGTCGAATCCGCTTGTGGCAGTTTCGACCGTAATCATGGTCTCCTTCAACAGTCCCTTCACGACAGTCAGGTTCATCGGGGTATCGTCCACCACAAGTATCCTTGCCTCAGGCGCTACGAAGGATACGCTGTAGCCCCCGGACTCGTTAAGGGATCTTGCATATGTCTCATTGAAGTCTCCTATCTCCTCACGGCTTATGACCTTCTGCACCACGGTAAATGAGAAATCGCTTCCCTTGCCGTATACGCTCTTAACCATAAGTCTGCTGTCCATAAGCTCAAGCAGCTGCTTGACTATGCTCATCCCAAGTCCTGTACCTTCTATGGTACGGTTACGGGATTCTTCGATACGCTCGAACGGAGAGTATAGCTTCTCTATATCCTCTTCCTTGATGCCTATACCCGTATCCACCACTCTGAAGGTTAAGGCTATCGCATCATTCTTATCCGGGGCAGCTTCACCGGCCCCACCCTGTTCGCCCGTTGCCTCTGTCAAGCTCTCTGCTTCCGTGTATGTTATGCTTAATGTGACCGAACCCTCCTGAGTATACTTAACAGCATTGTTGAGTATATTAAGGGCACACTGCTTAAGCCTTATCTCATCACCGAAAAGGATGTGTGGAGTAGTCTTATCCACATCTACGTTAAGCTTAAGTCCCTTATCCGCAGCCTTAACTGCCACCATATTGATAAGATCGTTGATGACGGAGCTAAGCTCATACTCCACGGGAATTATCTCCATCTTGCCCGCTTCTATCTTGGAGAAATCAAGCAGGTCATTGACAAGTCCCAAAAGCGACTTGCCGGAATTCTTGATATCCGTTGCATACTTAAGTATGGTCTTATCCTCTGCTTCCCTAAGGATCATCTCATCTAATCCGAGTACCGCATTGATGGGTGTCCTGATCTCATGAGACACATTGGATAAGAAATTACTCTTGGCCTCGCTTGATGCCTTGGCAACTCTTAAGTCCTCCTTAAGCCTCTGTTCCTCCTGCATTCGGTCTATATAGCCGCTGACCTCCGTTGTGGTTGTGACAAGGCTGTCATACAGACTCTCTATCTCATCACCTGTCCTTATGTACATATTGGAGATATGCCTTGCCGTAGCCTTTCTCTTCTCGGCATCACCGGCACTTGCGGTGAACTCGTTCATGGCATCGGTTATCCTTATGATCGGTCTGGCTAGAAGTCTCTGTCCGATGTAATTGGCTATGAGCACTATCGGCGCGATTATATCTATTATGAGCAGGATAAGCTTGATATCGAAAGCAATACCCTCATCATTATATCTGAACCTCTCCATATCCTCCATGCGCTTCGCCACATTGAAGGTATCATCTATCCCCATATTGTTCGCAAAATCATCAAGTCTGTTCATGGGGTTAGAGCCCATATCTCCTTCAGCGGAATCCTCCTCGGATGTCGCATCATCCTCTGCCGCTATGGGAGGCGTAATGGTCCTCATTTCCCCAATGGCTTCCTCTCTCTGTATGACCTGTGTGAGATTCGGGATCAGACTGTTAGCGAAGACGGCCGCGAATATTCCTAACATAATGGCTTCTATTCCGAGGATTATGAACAGCTTCTTGGATATAGAACTCCTGCTGCCCTTCTCATCCTCCTTCGGCCAGAAGGATAAGCCTGAGCGATGCTCAGGCTCGAATCTGGCGAAGAAGGGTCTGAGACCCTTAGGGAATCTGTTCTGAAGGAAGTATATCCACATAACATTAAAAAGGGTCTGAGGCACTACCATTCCCATATGTACAAGCGTAACGGACAGCTTAAGTGTCGTAAATGACTCCTGACCTACGATCAGGAATATGAAGGTATAGACCATCGACATTGTAATCATCATAAGTATTCCCGACCGCGCGGATCTGCCCGGCGTGGATATCCTCTTGGGGGCTTTCATCGCTGCCACAATGAATATCGCAACAAGATTATATGAGAACATATATGCATCGGTCCTTGCCAGGAATAGTCCTACCACAAATGTAAGCGCGAAGCTTACAAGTCCGCTTGTGAGACCGTACATACAGACTATGAATATAATAGGGAACAGATAGAAATTGAAATACACATATGACAGAGTTACTGACCCTTTATCCACCATAAAGCAGAATCTGAAAAAGATGAGTGTAATGATTGCCGAGAAAATCACAGCTATGGCCCTTATCACATACGCCACCTTGCATTCATAGCTTAAGCCGCGCCACTCGGCAAGTCCCAGCACCGTATCCGCATATGCCTGAAGCATATTGCCTATATTGAATCTGCTTCTCCTACCATGTCTTCTTCCTGACATACCACTCCGTTTCCGGGCTGTGTACCTGCAGCCCATACACAGTCAATATCTCTTAAGTTCACTCAGCTCATTATATAAGACCGTATAATTGTCATATCTGAGCCGGCTTATCCTGCCGTTATCGACAGCCTCCTTGACCGCACAGTCCGGCTCATCCGCATGCATACAGTTAAGGAACCTGCAGCCATCCCTGTAATCATCGAATTCCGGATAATAGTCCCTGAGCTTGCCCTTATCCATATCAAAAAGCCGGAGTGAACTGAAGCCGGGAGTATCAAGTATATAAGTGTCGTTGTCAATGGCTATCATCTCTGAATGCCGTGTGGTATGTCTGCCTCTGTCTATCTTGACACTTATAGCCCCTGTCTCCATGACGATACCGTCCTGCAGCCTGTTGATGATACTGGACTTACCTACACCGCTCGGACCCGCAACCGTTGTTGTCTTGTGTGTAAGCACGGCACGGATATCCTCCATGCCCTCGCCCTCTGAGGCGCTTACGAAGAGTACCCTGCAGCCGCAGCCCTCATATGCCCTTCTTATCTCCGCCTTCTCCTCTTCACCGGCTATATCCTGCTTATTGAACACTATCACACAGGGCAGCTCCTTCTGCCTCATCATGATAAGGAATCTGTCTAAAAGGTTGAAATTCGGGTCGGGTCTGGCTATGGCGAATATGATCATCGCCTGATCCACATTGGCTACATTGGGGCGTATAATCTCACTCCTTCTGGGAAGTATATCGATTATGTTCCCTTCATGTGCCTCTTCGTCAAGTATCTCCATATCCACATCATCCCCCACAAGAGGCTTGATGCCCTGCTTTCTGAAGATTCCCTTTGCCTTACACTGATAAATATGGCTTCCATTATGTACATAATAGAAGCCGCCTATACCTCTGATGATCTTACCCTGCATTAATCCCTCATGATATCAATATGATCCTAAGTCCTACTCCTTAGTGAATTCAACGGTACGTGTTATGGTCCTCTCCTCCGTAATGGACGGTATGTCTATCACATTGCCGTTCTCATCCGTAGTCGTAGAGCCGGGGATAGTAACCTTATATATGATACTTACGATGCCCGAACTGCTGTCAGCTATTCCCGATATGTTCATGGACACCGGAAAATTGGATGTGGTCTCTCTCTTAAGCTCCACGCCCGCTGTCGTAGTCAGTATAACCGTTGCCTCCGTACCGCTTGAATAATCTCCGTCCTCCACCGCAGGACTCTCTATATTGCCGATATAGCTGTAGGTAACAGTCCCTACTCCTATGCTTAGCTTCATATCTATGGTCGTACCGGCATCCACGGCCGAATTCTCCGTATAGCTCTGATAGCATATCTTACCTGTCAGATTCTCATCCGGATTCGTAGTCTCTTCTATGCTTCCTGCCTGCAATCCGTTCTCTATCAGAAGCGCCGTCGCATCCATGGGATCAAGTCCTATAAGGTTCGGTACATGCACCTTAGAGGCGCTCGCACCCGTACTTACGCTTAGTATCACGGTACTGTTGCGGTCTATGACGACACCCGCTGCCGGCATCTGATCCACTACATTGCCCTTGGCTACGGAATCACTGGGAACCTCGGCCTTCTCCACCTCCAGTCCCTCCTTATTAAGCGTAGCCACTGCCTCGGCATAGGTCATTCCTATAACCTGAGGTACGGCAACCTGACTCTCTGATATTTCGGGCTGTTCCTGTGTGACTGCACCGGTTATATCGGTAGTTGCAGCCACCTCGCCCTCTCCTGAGTTCTTATTAAAATCGAATATTCCGAAGGCTCTGCCGACTATGGCTATGATCACCAGTCCTATGATGATCGCTGCGATCACTGCCATTACCGTAGTTATCTTATCACCCTTATCACTTATCTTACTGTTCTTGGAGGATGAGCCTCCCTTGGAATTCCTCTTATCATCTATATAATCCGGGCGCTTACTGCTTCCCTTCTTCTTATTACTCTGGCTTGTGCTCCTGCTCTTATTCTTATTACCTGAGCCTGAGGAAGAGGTGCTCTTTTTGGCTGAAGGCTTCTCACTTACGCCCCTGTCCGGTGTGTCCTTGTTCACTCTGACAGAATACTCATCCTCATATTCCTCTCTTACCCTTACTCTGCTCTTAACCTCATCAAGCTCATCATCTGATATGGCTCTGGTGGCACCGTCCTCATCGCCGTCATTAAGCTTGACAAAGTCTATATCCGGAGTCATTAAGGACCTCTTAAGGTCATCTATTAACTCCTGCATATTCTGATATCTTCTGTCAGGACTCTTCTGGGTACACTTAAGGACTATCTGCTCTACACTGATAGGTATATCTCCCACATAATTCCTTGGGCTTGGCATAGGCTCCTGTATATGCTTGATGGCTATTGCCACGGTAGTCTCCCCGTTAAAAGGCACACGCCCCGTAAGCATCTCAAAAAGGGTGATACCCAGAGAATATATGTCACTCTTCTCATCCGAATATCCGCCTCTTGCCTGCTCCGGAGATGTGTAATGTACGCTTCCCATGACATTAGAGGTGATGGTATTGCTGCTTACAGCCTTGGCTATACCGAAGTCTGTCACCTTCACCTTACCATCCCTGCTTATCATTATATTCTGAGGCTTGATATCCCTGTGGATGATATGATTGTTATGGGCTGCTTCTATACCCATTGATACCTGTATGGCTATACTTGTGGCTTCTTTAACGGAAAGTCTGGACTTCTTCTCTATATATTTCTTAAGGGTAATCCCCTCAACAAGCTCCATCACTATATACTGTGTGCCGCCCTCTTCGCCCACATCATATACATTGACGATATTGGGGTGCATCATGCCTGCTGCCGCCTGAGCCTCGGCACGGAATTTGGACACAAAATTAGCGTTCTCCGAGAATTCCTGCTTCAGTACCTTAACAGCCACAGGCCTGTTAAGCTTGTGGTCCTTTGCCTTATATACGTCCGACATACCGCCGGTTCCGATTTTCTCAAGGATCTCATATCGATCCCCTAACATCATTCCGATCTTGATCATCTATAATCCTCTTAAGCCTGCGGTTGTATGAGCACCACGGCTATATTGTCTTTGCCGCCGTTATTATTGGCAGCATTGACTAGACTTTCTGCTTTCTCAACAAGGTCTCTCTGTCCGTGAAGTATCATACGGATCTCTTCGTCCTCTATCATATTGGTCAGCCCGTCAGAGCACATAAGCACTATGTCTCCCTGCTTAAGCTGTACCTGAAAGAAGTCAACCTCTATCTCATCCTCGGCTCCTACCGCTCTGGTGATTATATTCTTATCCGGATGGGATCTTGCCTGCTCGCGCTTAAGTCCGCCCATCCTTACCATCTCTTCCACAAGGGAATGGTCTCTTGTGATCTGCCTGATCTCTCTGGGGCCTACCACATAGAGCCGGCTGTCTCCCACATTGGCTACATACATGGTATCTCCGTCAAGAGTAGCCGCAACTACGGTCGTACCCATACCGTTTAGAGCCTCGTCCTCCTCGGAACGCCTCCTTACTACATCATTGGCACGACGAATAGCCTTCTCCAATACCGGAACCGCTTCCGTATCCGAAGAAGACTCAACAGCCTCCACTATTGTCTCTATTGCACACTTGGATGCATAGTCACCGGCCTTATGGCCGCCCATTCCATCAGCTACGAGGAAAAGATTCGGCAGAGGTCCTACCGGCATCTCGGACGTATATACATAGTCCTGATTCATCTTTCTCTTCTTGCCGATGTCTGTTATGGAAAAGGTCTTAATCATAATCTGTCTTATTCATGCGTCTGTGTCGCAATTGTCCGCAGGATGCATTGATATCCTGCCCCATTTCTCTTCTAATAGTAACATTATTTGCGTTTTTTTCAAGTTTATTTTTGAAAGCCTCTATACTGGCACGGTCTCCGCGCTTATAGCTCCGCTCCTTAACCGCATTGACGGGTATAAGGTTGATATGCGCGCCTATCTCATGTGCTATCCTGCCAAGGCTGACTGCTTCCTCCACCGAATCATTGACTCCGGCTATCAGGCTATACTCAAGGCTTATGCGTCTGCCTGTCCTGTCCGCATAGTATATACATGCCTTCTTAAGCTCATCTATCGTATATTCGTTGGATATGGGCATGATCTCCCTTCTCTTCTCATCCGTCACGGCATGAAGCGACAGCGCAAGCGTAAGCGTCAGGTGCTCATCCGCAAGCCTGTATATATTGGGTACTATACCGCAGGTAGATACAGTCACGTTTCTCCCCGATATGTTAAGCCCGCCTTCATCCACAAGAAGCTTATAGAAGCGTATAAGGTTATCATAATTATCCAGAGGCTCGCCTGTGCCCATTACGACCACATTGGATACTCTTTCGCCCGTATCCCTTTCTATGGCATATATCTGCTCAAGCATCTCCGACGGGGCAAGGGATCTGACCAGACCGTCCAGAGTCGAGGCGCAGAAGCGGCACCCCATCCTGCAACCCACCTGAGATGATATGCACACGCTGTTCCCGTGCTTATACCTCATCAGCACGCTCTCCACAAGATTCTCATCAGGCAGGGCGAAGAGGTATTTTCTCGTACCGTCTATATCGGATATATATCTCTCCACCTGCTTAAGTATGGTAAGAGGCTGTTCCTCCTTAAGCTTGGCTCTAAGCCTTTTGGAGATATCCGTCATATTATCATAGTCGGTTACATGCCTTGCATGCATCCATTCAAAAAGCTGCTTCTCCCTGTATGCCGGCTCACCGTAGCCTGCCAACAGTTTCTTAAGTTCATCATGATCCAGAGATTTAATATCCATAATCCCGATCCGGACATCCGGTCCAATCACACATTATCTTCTGTTAAGTACGGCTATATAGAAGCCGTCATGATCCCCTGATAAGTACAGTTGCTTCTCTTTAATAAGCTCATACTCTCCCGTATCAAGGATATAGCGGGTATTGCAGTCATTCTCCGCCTTCCGCATGGTACAGGTAGAGAAGACTAATCTTCCGCCCCTTTTCACATACCTTACCGCATTATCCAGTATTCGCCTCTGAAGGGCGACTATACTCTGAAGACCTTCAACCGTTACATTATACTTAATGTCAGGCTTACGTCCCATTACACCCAGTCCTGAGCACGGAACATCGGCTATGACCACATCATATGCCTGTTCCTTGCTTTCATCATATTCCGTCGCATCCCATATGCCCGTACTTACGCGGTCTTCATATCCCAGCCGGTGTATATTGTCATCTATGAGAGCTCTCTTACCTTCACTTACATCAAGGCTTCTTACTCCGGCATCCACTCCGTATCTTATGCACTTGGACACGGCGTGCATGGTCTTGCCTCCCGGCGCCGCGCACATATCAAGCACACTTATCCTCTTACCGGCATATTCATCCAGGCCTGCCAACTCACACACCATCATACTGCTTATATCCTGTATGGTGATATGCCCCTCCGTAAAATATGACATGTGTGTCACTTTATCGGCATCCATAATTCTTACGGCATAGCCTATATCATGGATATCTTCCGGTACCTTACTCTCATATGTCCCGGCATCCCCTACAAGCACAGTCCTTATCTTATCTATGGTATCCCTGTCAAGGCTCTCATCTATCCTTACCCATACTCCCCTGTCAGCCACAAGTGATGCCTTAAGTATATCCTCAGTTTTCTCTCTGCCGTAATCCTTTACAAGCTCCCTGACTATGACCTCAGGACAGGACCATTTAATGCTGCTTACCCTGATATAGTCTCCGTCCTTACCCTCCTTGGGTTCCGGAACAGAGTCCTTATGGCCGGCGATGGCTCTTAACACTCCGTTGACAAAGCCCGACAGACCGCCCAAACCTCTTTTCCTCACAAGCTTTACCGCCTCATTGCAGGCCGCACTGTCCGGCACTCTGTCCATATACAGTATCTGATAGGTACTCATTCTGATAAGCTCTCTTACAAGCGGCTTCATCTTCGCCACAGGGGTCTTGGAATACATATCTATGATATGATCAAGCCTTATCCTGTATTCCATGCTTCCGTTTACAAGCCTTTTAAGAAAGCTCTTGTCCCTGTCAGGCAGATAATCATACTTATCAAGCACGGATCTAAGAAGCCTACTGCTCCTGCCGTCTCCCTCAGACATGTCAAGCAGCACATCAAGCGCAAGCTCTCTTATATTGATCCCGTTATTGTCTCTTGTCTTATTCTTATGTGGTCTTACCGCATCCTTCATATGTAAGCCTGTCTCTTAAGCCTTATCCAAGTATATCTCCGGGCTTTATGGCGTATCCTAAGAGGAACGCACCGGTCTCCATCCTCTTCTTACCCTCGAGCTGAAGTGACTTGATGACCAGACAGCCCTTGCCCGTAGCTACGTATATTCCGGTCTTATCCGCCTTAAGCACAGTTCCCGGTGTCCTGCCTTCATCACAGGTATCCGTATCGGCTTCCCATATCTTAAGCAGCTTACCTCCAGTATACGTATATGTGCACGGCCATGAGTTAAGGCCTCTGACGTATCTCTCTATCTTGTCCGCTTCATCGCTCCACTCGATCCTGCCCATATCCTTAGACAGCATCCCTACATGGGTTGCCATGCTCTCATCCTGCTTAACAGGTGTTATCTCGCCATTCTTAATGGCATCAAGCGCTTCGACCACAGCTTCGCCTCCAAGTACGGCAAGCTTATCAAAAAGACCTACGCCTGTCTCCTTGGGATCTATGGTCAGTCTCTTTTGCAGAAGGATATCTCCGGTATCCACACCTTTATCCATCTGCATTATGGTGATACCTGTCTCCTTCTCACCGTTTAAGATACACCACTGAATGGGTGCCGCTCCTCTGTACTTGGGCAGAAGCGATGCATGGATATTGATACAGCCGTACTTCGGTATATCAAGTATCTCCTGCGAGAGTATCTGGCCGAATGCGGCCACCACATACACATCCGCAGCTATGCTCTTAAGCCTGGCCACATTCTCAGCATCCCTTATCCTTACAGGCTGGAATACCTCTATACCGTGTGCCAGCGCTTCCTCCTTAACAGGGCAGTAAGACACTTCCTTACCTCTGCCTCTTACCTTATCCGGCTGAGTGACAACAAGCTTCACATTATGTCCTGCCTCTATAACAGACTTAAGGGCTCCCACAGCGAAGTCGGGAGTCCCCATATATACTATATCCATATCCACCTCATATCCGGCTTATTCTGCTTCGGTTTCCTCCTTAAGCTCGGAATTGTCCACAAGCTCGCCTATAACCTTCTCGGTATACATATGTCCGTCGAGATGCTCAAGCTCATGGCATATGGCTCTTGCCAGAAGCTCCGTGCCCTCGATCTCCTTAAGCTCCATCTGTTCATTGCAGTATACCGCTTTGACATAGTCAGGTCTTGTCACCTTACCGCTTACGCCCGGTACCGACAGACAGCCTTCATATCCTGTCTGTTCACCGCTGCTCTCAACTATCCTTGGGTTGATCATGACTATGGGATCCTCTCCCGTCACATCTATGACCACTATCCTCTTAAGTATACCCACCTGAGGAGCTGCCAGTCCCACACCGTTTGCTTCATACATGGTATCAAGCATATCTCCTATGAGTTCAAGTGTCCTCGGCGTTACCTCTTTTACTTCCTTACATACCTTTTCCAGTACCGGATCTCCCTGAATTCTGATCTGTCTAAGTGCCATTTAAATCTCCCTTATCAAAAAGGACTCATGGGGTTAAGATCGAAGGTGACAAGCACTCTCTTGGATGCTCCCGCATCCTTATCCCTGTCGATCCAATCCTCCATTGCATCCTTAAGCCTTATGAGTGCGTCCTTATCCCCACTCTTAACATAGAACACATATCTGTAATAATCGTTGACCTTCCCTATTCCCGCTTTGCCGGGGCCCACGAGAGTGATATCCTCACCGCCTGCCCTGCATATGGCTGACAACTTCATGGCCTGCATACAGGTCTCATCATTATCCCTGCCGCTTATGAGCACCGCCATTATATTAAGCACCGGAGGGTATCCGGATATCTCTCTGTAGAGGATCTCCTCTTCATAGAAAGCTTCGTAATCCTGATCCGCCGCCTTAACTATACTGTAATTATCCGGCTGATAGGTCTGTATCACCACTTCCCCCGGGTGTGTACCGCGCCCTGCCCTTCCCGCAGCCTGCGTAAGGAGCTCGAAGGTCCTCTCTCCCGATCTGTAATCTCCGCCTGCAAGTCCTATGTCAGCGGCGAGTATTCCCACAAGGGTTACACTCGGAAAATCATGCCCCTTCACGATCATCTGCGTCCCTATGATTACATCGGCCTCATGACGGGCAAAGGAGCTGACTATCTTGTCGAAGCTTCCCTTCTTCGTAGTGGTATCTCCATCCATACGAAGAGTCCTAACTCCCGGTATGAGCTTCTTAACCTCTTCTTCTATCTGCTCGGTTCCCGCTCTGAAGGACATGATATACTTGGAGCCGCACACAGGGCACTTGGTGGGCTTCTTAATCTCATATCCGCAGTAGTGACAGCTAAGCACCCCTCTGCTCCTGTGCTCCTTAAGCGATACATCACAGTGAGGACACTTCATCACACTGCCGCAGGACCTGCAGGATACGAATCCGGCGTATCCGCGCCTGTTGATGAACAGTATCGCCTGATTGCCTGCACTCACCGTATCTTTCATAAGCTCTGCAAGCCTGTCTGAGAATATGGACCGGTTTCCCTTTCTTAACTCCGCACGCATGTCCACGATGTGAGTATGTGGAAGAGCCCGTCCCATCACTCTCTCCGTAAGCCGATACAGCTTATAATCTCCCTTAAGAGCATGATAGTAGGATTCTACGCTTGGCGTGGCACTTCCGAGCACTACACCTGCTCCGTGCATCGCTGCAAGCCTTATCGCCACTTCTCTGGCATGGAATCTCGGAGTGTTCTCACTCTTATATGTTCCCTCATGCTCCTCGTCGATTATGATGATACCAAGCTTCGCAAAAGGCATGAAAAGCGCCGATCTCGGTCCTATGATGACATCTATCTCTCCGTTCCTTGCCTTCTCGTAATATCTGTATCTCTCACCTGCTGCCAGAGATGAGTTCATTATGGCGACTCTGTCGCCGAAGTACTTCCTGAATCTTAGGACAGTCTGATATGTGAGGCCTATCTCCGGGATGAGCATTATCGCCTGACAGCCTCCCGATACCACGTGCCTTATCATCTCTATATATACAAGAGTCTTACCGCTTCCCGTGACTCCGTGTATAAGGCTCACATTCCTGACACCACTGTCATATTCTCTTATAAGATCATCTATTATCGCCTGCTGCTTGGGATTCGGGGTGATCTCCTCATCCATCGACAGACTCTCACCATCAGGGATGAGCTTTGCCTGCTCTGTGATAAGTGCAGGCTCCTGCTTTTTATCCCTGTAAGCCTTCTTGGCAGGAAGCACAGTCTTAAGAGCATCTATCATCTTCGAACCGTACTGTTCCTTGATGAAGAAGGCTAACTCTATAAGCCTCGAATCCGTCGCATCCTGCGAAAGCACTATCGAACTTATCTCCTTAAGCCGTACCACAGGCACATCGGGATTCTCCGTGATCTCTATGATGATGCCTAACTTCTCACTGTTACCCCGACCGAAGGGTATCATCACCCTTGTCCCGGGATGACACATGCCCTTAAGATGCTCCGGAATTATATATGTGAAAGGTCTGTCTACCGCTTCATGGGATATATCTACGATTACATTGGCATAAGCCATCAGAGTGACTCCTTCATAATCTCATCTATAAGGACTCTCTCATCCATGGGATACTTGACTCCCTTGATCTCCTGATAATCCTCATGTCCCTTGCCGGCAAGCACGATTATGTCTCCTGCCTCTGCATGGGTAATGGCATACCTTATGGCTTCCTTCCTGTCGGCGATGGTCACAAAATTACCTGATGTTCTCTCGATACCCGTAACTATATCGGCCATTATATCAAGAGGCTCCTCATACCTTGGATTATCCGAGGTGATGATGGTGAAGTCTGCCAGCTCACCGCTGACCTGCCCCATCTCGAAGCGCCTGTTTCGGTCTCTGTTGCCGCCGCATCCGAACAGACATACAAGCCTGTGGGGATTATACTCCTTAAGCGTCCCAAGCAGGCTCTTAAGAGCCATTGCATTGTGGGCATAGTCTATCATGAGAGTGTATTCGTCGGATACGGGTATGAGCTCTATCCTTCCCTTGACGGTCACACTCTTAAGCGCCGCCCTTACCTGCTTCTCAGTCACGCCGAAGCAATCGCATATGGCAACAGCCGTAAGTGCGTTATATACACTGAATCTCCCGGGAGTGGATACATCCACATCCATATCCGTCCTTCCGCTTACATGGAAGTCCACACCTATATGTCCCTCTCCTCTGGTAAGACGCATATCGGTGGCTCTGTAATCACAGCCTTCCTTAAGACCGTATGTAATGATCTCGCAGGTATGACCTTTAATTATATCCTCCACATGGGCATCATCACCGTTGACGATACCTGTCTTGCATTGCTTAAAAAGAAGTCCCTTGCAATGCATGTAATCCTCGAAATCCTTATGCTCATTGGGACCTATATGATCCGGCTCGATATTGGTGAATATACCGTAGTCAAAGGTAAAGCCCTGCGTACGGTGCAGCATAAGTCCCTGGCTTGACACCTCCATGACCACGGTGTCTATACCGGCATCCGCCATCCTCTTAAAATAAGCCTGAAGCTCATATGAATCCGGAGTTGTATTCTTGGCAGGGATATGCTCATCACCTATGATGACCTCTATGGTTCCTATAAGCCCGACCTTATGGCCTGCCTGCTCAAGTATCCCCTTTGTCATATATGTGACAGTGGTCTTACCCTTGGTACCTGTTATACCGATGGTTGTAAGCCTCTTAGCCGGATATCCGTTATCTGCAGCAGCAATATAAGCCATGGCATATCTTGTATCCAAAGTCCTGATAACCGTGATATCGCTTCCTGCAGGTATATCGACATCCTTACATACCACGACTGCGGCAGCCTTCCTGCTCACAGCCTCCGGTATCGCGCTGTGTCCGTCAAAATTCGCACCCTCTATACATACAAAGAGACAGCCCTGCGTAAGCTTTCTCGAATCATACACCACTTCGGTTATCTCTCTGTCAACAGTTCCATGTACGATCTCATACTCAAGTCTGTCCAGATACTCTCTAAGCTTCATCTGCCCGTTACCTCATATCAACAGTCATCACTTACTGCATTATCCTCGCACTAGAATACCACATTTACACGCTATTGTCTAATACAACGCCAAAAGCCCTATGGTTTCCCATAGGGCTTCTGTTCTTATGAGGGGGGGAGATAGTGAGTAATCAACTATCTATGTAGATAATATACTATTCAAATGTGTTCAAATTGTGTCCAAATGCTAAAACAAAAATAAAGAATCTTAAGAAAGTCTGTATTCCTGCACTATGAACTGCACCGTTCTTCGCCCATTGTACTCATTGATATCCGGGTAATACACCGCATCAAGCATAAGACCTGTCGGGTCACATAAGCCTCTTATGCTCTTCGCATCCAATATAAGCTCCTTATATCCCTTAAACATCACAAGCTCATATGCTCTTCCCGTCCGGTCCGAAGCCTTTATCCTGCACATATCTCCCGTCTTACCCATCGGTGTAACGGATATGATACTTAGATCCTTATCTGCAAAAAGCGGCTTGGGATTCCCCGTACCATAAGGCTCCAGTCTGCCAAGCTGCCTTATGAGTTCTTCCGTGACATAAGCAAGAGGCATAGGCACATCAATAGTGATCTTCTTCTCAAGTTCATCCTCCGTAAGAGTACAGTCCCTGCATATCCTCTCGATGAAGACCTTCAGGTTCTCTCTGTCCATGGACAGTCCTGCTGCCATCTTATGTCCGCCGAATCTGGTATAAAGCTCCCTGTGCCTATTAAGCTCCTCATACATATCATATGTCTCTATGGATCTTCCCGAGCCCTTGATACCGTCCTCGGAATCCGTGAATACAATGGTCGGTCTGTAGAATCGCTCCTTGATACGCCCTGCGACTATTCCTGCAAGGGATTCATGCAGCTTCGGCAGATACAGTATAAGCACCTTCTCATCCTCCATACCGTTATCCGCTATGTACTCAAGCGCCGCCTTCTCTCCCTCCTCCGTATAGCCCTTACGAAGGTCGTTAAGTCCCTTCAGTTCCGAAGCCGTTACCACAGCGTCCCTTTCATCCTCCGCCAGGAGAAGCTCCACCGACCTGTCCGCACTGTCAAGCCTTCCTGTGGCATTAAGACAGGGGCCGATGATGAATCCAAGCTCATGCACGTTCGGGCTCTTACTCTCCGTGCCGCATACGCGTCTTAAGGCTCTTATGCCCACATTACGGCTGTTCTTAAGCGACTCAAGCGCATATGACACCACGTATCTGTTCTCATCCGTAAGCTCCATCACATCGCATACGGTAGCTATTCCTGCCAGTTCCTTAAGCTCCGCCAAAAGTCCGGCAAGCCTCTCATCCTCTGTGTGCTCCTCTGTCTGCTTATAGCTGCCGTCCTTTTTCACAGCTTCCTGCGTCACGGACATATCGTCCGCATCATATACATCGAATACGGCTCTTATAAGCTTATATGCCACCATTGCGCCGCATATTCCCGGATACGGATAGACGCAGCCCTCCAGCTTGGGATCTATCACTGCGTCAGCCTTAGGCAGTATATACTCTCTTACACCATCCTTCTCCGTATAGGGAACCTCGTGATGATCCGTCACTATACAGGTCATCCCGTACTTAATGGCCTTATCTATGGCATCGGCTGCCGCTATACCGTTATCACAGGTGATAATGGTATCTATGCCGTCCTCAAATGCCTTATCTATCATGGACTCATTGATACCGTATCCGTCAGTTACCCTGTTGGGTATGGCATATGACACTTCCGCTCCAAGCGCTCTTAAGCCCTTATACAGTATGCACACGCTTGTCACCCCGTCCACATCATAATCGCCTATTATGCGTATGCTCTTACCGGTCTTAAGCTTCTTAAGTATTATCCCAACAGCCCTTTCCATATCAGGCAGCAGATACGGATCATGCTCCACACCCGCATCCTTATCCAGAAAAGCACGCATCTTATCTGCCGTAGTAAGCCCGCGGTTACGCATTACCCTTACGACCACCGGATCTATATTAAGTTCTTCTCCCAGCGCCTTAAAGTCAGCTCTCTTGGCTGCCACCATCCATCTGGTCTTCACCTGTTAATCCCTCTTTTGCGATCTGTCTGCAGATGACCACTGACGCTTCATATAAGAGCTGTAAACGGCTGTAAAGCACTAAGTTCATGCGATTTCAAATAGCAAGGAGCAATTCTGCGGAACTCGCTGCTACGCAGCTCAGACAGTCCTCGAATTGCTCCATTTGAAATCTCTCTTCACTAAGTGCTTTCCGCAAATTGTTCACAGCTCTTATATGAAGTGCCGGCGGTTCCGCTACTTCTTACTCGTTCTTAGCCTTTAACTTAGTCTTGAATACATACCACATCGCACCGGTCAGACATACTGATGAATATGTTCCGCATACGATACCTACCATAAGAGGAAGTGCGAATTCCCTTATGGATGTCACGCCGAGTATGAACAGCGCCGCTACCATTATGAAGGTAGTCAGTGATGTGAATATGCTTCGTGAAAGTGTCTGGTTGATACTTCTGTTGACCATATCCTCAAGGCTGTCCTTATTACGCATGCTCTTTAAGTTCTCACGTACTCTGTCGAATATGACTATCGTAGCGTTAATGGAATAACCCACTATCGTAAGCATACATGCTATGAATGTGTTACCTACCGTAATACGTGCTATTGCATAGAAGGCAAGTACCACCAGCACATCATGAACAAGTGCGAGCACCGAGCTTGCTGCGAAGCGTACATCCTTGAATCTGAACCAGATATATATAAGCATACATATGGTTGCTACAATGACTGCGATTATGGCATCACGCTTCATCTCCGATGATATGGTTGAAGATATGGTCTCTGCCGTGATCTTCTCCTTATCCACTCCGAACTTATCAACAAGAGCCTGATTCATCGCCTCTCTCTGCGATACATCAAGTGTCTTGGTCTTGATTACCACCTCGGTAGTGCCCTGTACCTTCTGGCACTGTACCTGTCCTGCACCTATCACATCGGATATAACGGGTACTACCTCCGAATCTATCCTGTCAAGACTCATATCCTCAGCAAAGGTAACAGTGGTTGATGTACCTCCCTTGAATTCCATCGAATAGTTAAGTATATCGTTGCCACCGGCCTTATTGATACCCATGAACACAAAGCCTGACAGTATTGCGATTATTGATATTGCGAAGAATACCTTTTTGCCGGATAAGAATGCGACAGTATTACGCTCCTTGGCACGACCGTATAATTTCTCACTCTTAAGACCGAGCGCATAGAAGGCTCTGATAAGAAGCTTGGTTATCACAAGTGCCGTGAACATTGATACTACGATACCAAGTCCGAGCGTCTGGGCAAAGCCCTTGACACTTCCCGTACCCATGATACCGAGCACAAGTGCCGCAATAAGTGTAGTTATATTACCATCTATGATGGCTGAAAGAGCCTTTTTAAAGCCCGTATCTATAGCCTCGGCCACGCTTGCGCCTGCTGCTATCTCCTCTCTTATACGTGCGAATATGATAACATCCGCATCAACCGCCATACCGATAGAGAGGATGATACCCGCTATACCGGGGAGTGTCAGTGTTATCTCGAATCCCGATAAGAGAAGGATCACAAGCACCGTGTACATTCCGAGTGCTATTACGGATGCAACACCCGGAAGCAGATATATCACTATCATAAGTATCGCAACTATTGCAAAACCGATAGCTGCTGCCTTAAGCGATGTAGTGATGGCTGTCTGTCCCAACTGTGCACCTACCACATTACTTCGAAGTTCCTCAAGCTCAAGCTTAAGACCACCTATCCTTATGGTAGAAGCAAGCCTCTCTGCCTCTTCGTATGTGAAGCTTCCCGATATCTGCGCCTGACCGTTAAGTATTGGCTCATTGACATTGGGAGCGCTTACTATCTCACCGTCATAGTATATGGCAATCGACTCGCCGTTATCATAAGCATGCTGTGTGGCATCCGCGAACTTAGTGGTTCCCTCCGGTGTAAAATTAAGAGATACCACGAATTCCTGATTGCCCATCGAATCCTTGACGGCCCCTGCCTGTGCATCGGCAACCTCTGTTCCCGTAAGAACTATATCTCCGTCAGCCTGTAGCTGGTCTACCGTCTTGGTAAGCATATATATGGGAGACATCTCATCATCATATCCCACAAAGCCATAGTTCATATTACCATCCGCATCGGTCTGTCTGATGAAGAACAGACTTCCCGGCTTACCAAGATCCTCTAAGATAGCGTTGGCATCGCTGACTCCGGGAATCTCTATATTGATCCTGTCCGAGCCCTCGGAATACACTATGGCCTCGGTACTGTAGCCTTCAACTCTCTTCTGAAGCTTATATACCGTATCAGCCATGTCCTCCTTGCTCGGCTCTTCATCTCCGACAGCCTGATATGTGATACTCACACCACCGGCCAGATCAAGACCCTGCTTAATACTTGCGGCAGAACCCGTTCCCTCCGGATCAAGTCCGTATATGGCCGCATAGATGCCACCGGCAAGTAATGCAAGCATTACCACAAGCCATATCACAGCACGACTCTTTTTCATAATGTCCTTCTCTCCTTTAACTTATAGCTTAATCTTAATTAATGACTATCGCCCGTCACGGCAAGTCCCACCTTTTAAGACTCGTCCATGGCGGCTTTCATCATAATAGCACATTCTACTCTTTTTTTCATCAATTCACAACCCAAATCATAGGCATCATTGATATTACCGTGGAAGTTGTATGAATTGGCGGCACATCCGCCGCTGCAATAGAATTTGGCGAAGCACTTTCTGCACTTCTCCTTGGCATACACATTGCAGCACTTGAATTCATCCCTTATATCCTCCCGCTTTATCCCGTCGAATACATTGCCCATCAAGAACTCTTCGTTGCCTACGAACTGATGGCAGGGATAGAGATCACCCCACGGAGTCACCGCCAGATACTCGGTGCCCGAACCACAGCCCGACAGCCTCTTGGCCACACACGGGCCACCTTCAAGATCTATCATAAAGTGGAAGAAATTAACCGGCTCTCCCTCCTTACGTCTCCTTATAAGATCAACTGCAAGCTTGTCATACTCTTCGAAAAGCTTAGGGAGGTCCTCTTCTCTTAAAGCATAATCATCCTCTGGCTTAGCCACCACCGGTTCTACAGATATCTGCTTAAAGCCCAGATCGGCAAGATGCTTCACATCCTCGGAAAAATCAAGATTATTGCGGGTATAGGTACCTCTCACATAATAGTTCGTCTGATTGCGGCTCTCGGCTACCTTAAGATACTTGGGGACTATGGTATCATATGTACCCTGTCCGCCTCGCATGGGACGCATATTATCATTGACTTCCTTACGCCCGTCTATGCTAAGGACGATGTTACTCATCTCCTTATTGGCGAATTCCATTATCTGATCATTAAGCAGTATTCCGTTGGTTGTGAGGGTGAACCTGAACTTTTTATTATGTGCTGCCTCAAGGGATCTGCCGTACTCCACTATCCCCCTGACCACATCGAAGTTAAGCGTAGGCTCTCCGCCGAAGAAATCCACCTCAAGGTTGATCCTGTTGCCCGAATTGGCGATAAGGAAATCTATCGCCTTCTTACCTACCTCAAGACTCATAAGAGCCCTGTCTCCGTGATACTCTCCCTCTCCCGCGAAGCAGTACTTACACGCCAGATTGCAGTCATGGGCTATATGCAGGCACAGTGCTTTGACCACTGTATCACGCTTCTTAAAGTCCACAACATAATCCTCGTATATATCCGGAGTATACAATCTGCCCTCTTCGTGAAGCTGCATAAGCTCCTCAACCACTTCCCTTATGTCGGTACTGCTGTACGGAAGCTTCTCACACGCCATGCAAGCCGCTTCGATGGCTGTATCACCCGTAAGTCCTGCCTTGAGAATAGGCTCTAAGACAGGCACAATGTCATATACGCAGTCATCCACCACATGTATTGACCCGCTGTTGACATCCAGAACTATATTATATCCGTTATTCTTATACTGATGTATCATAATCTGTCCCCGCTGCCCGGATGCGTGACGCATCCTGTATAAAGCATCCCGGTTATTACCTTTCATAACAAACTCGAAGTCACGGTCATATACCCACATCCATTCCGGGTACATAACCGTAACTTCGAGTTATCTGCGTTAGTATTCTTCAAATGAATCTACTTAAGCTTCTCACAGGTCTGATTGCCTACCGTGCATGAGGTCTTGCATGCTGACTGACATGATGTCTGGCACTCGCCGCATCCGCCCTTCTTCATAGACTCCTTAAGATCTCTTGTAGTAAGTGTCTTAATATGCTTCATCAGGATATCCTCCTATTCTTTTCTTGCAATATTCTAAGGTAGTATAGCATATTTCCCCATTATTGCAAAGTGTTTTTTTCGAGTCTCACCTTTGTGATACGATTATTCTCAACTTCATTGACTCTTAACTTGATTCCGTTATCCAGAATGACCTCGTCTCCCTCAATCGGCATCCGGTCGAGCTTCTCAAGTACAAGTCCGGCTATCGAATCATAATCCTCACTGTCAAGGTCAAGTGACAGTGCATCATTGACATCGTCTATCTTGCGGCTTCCGTCGATTATATAAGCGTTCTTCTCTACCTTCTTGATGGATTCCTTCTCTTCCTCATCGAATTCATCCCTGATCTCGCCCACTATCTCCTCTAAGAGATCCTCAAGCGTCACCATGCCCACGCAGGCTCCGTACTCGCTTATGACGAAGGCTATACTTAATCCGCTCTGCCTTAACTCAAGCAGAAGGTCTGAGGTGTTCTTATACTCATATGTATAGTACCCGCTTCGCATGATCTGCTCTATCTTAAAGCCCTTCTTATCCTCCACGAGAATAAAATCCTTGATGTTCACAAGCCCTATGATATCGTCTCGCTCTGCCTCATATACCGGAAGCCTGGTGTACATACATCCCCTGAATATATCTAAAACCTCATCAAAGCTTGCATTCTTCTCCACACATACCATGTCGATATTGGGTATCATTATCTCCTTGACCAGTGCATCCGAGAAGTCGAACACATTATTGATCATGGTCTTCTCATCGCTTTCGATTACGCCGTCCTCATGGCTTACATCCACATATGTACGCAGCTCAGCTTCTGTTATTACACTTTTTTCATTGGGATTGATCCGAAGGACCCACATAATGGCCTTGGCTATATGATCGACTATCCAGATGACCGGAGTCAGTATCCACATGAGCGCGGCTATTATGGGCGCATAGAAAAGTGAGAGCGACTCAGCTCTGATCTTGGCCGCATTCTTCGGCACTATCTCGCCGAACAGGAGGATAAGCAGTGTCAGCAGACCTGTCGCATATCCTATGGCATAGTCACCGAACAGTCTGATGGTCAGTGTCGTCGCCAGAGCCGATGCAGAGATGTTGACGATGTTATTACCTATGAGAATGGTCGACAGCATCTTGCCGTAATGGCTTACGACCTTCTCAAGCGTCCTCGCATTTCTCCTCTTCTCCTCGACCATCGATCTGATCTTGATGGCAGACACCGCACTGAGAGCTGTCTCCGCCGATGAAAAGAACGCCGACAGGCCGATGAACACTATAAGTATTATCAATTGTATTACCGCTGTTCTGTCCATGGGTATATAATACCATAATATGTTCTGTTTCACAAAACAGGCTGAAGCCTGCCCGGCAAAACGGTTGGGAAACTATCCGGCTAAACCGGAAAAAGTGGCATCTAAAAACAAAACAGCGGCGGTAATCCGCCGCTGTGTCAAAGTCCTATTGAACAATTATATCTACTGATCTATATCTTCCGGGGCAATGCTTTTGTCTCATCGTTTGTTCCTAATAATATCAACCAATGCCAATACTGCATTTATCAGAGCCCATAACGACCATATAACCAAATCACCATAGTTTCCATATCCAGCAAATCCCAATAATGCAGCCAAGCCAAAAATAATGATCAGCGCAATGTCTCCACCTTTTCTCTCTGTCTTTCGTGTTGCTACTGAAACTATTCCACCAACCAGGATGAGTATTCCACACACAAAGCCAACCGAGCCTGAAGTTCCACCATTCTCCTCAAGAGCATTTACCGCTCCTGCTGCGCATGACTGCAATTCTATGATGAAAAACAGAACCATTGAAAGAATACCTGCTACCAGCTTCCAAGTTTTCATAAGACGCCTCCTTGTATCAGAACTTGATTGTTATAACATCCGAGTCAAAGATTGTATCCCATGACTTTAGATCAAAGATATGGAAAAACAGCTCGACATCGGTAATGTCCGTAATACCATTATCCTCAAGGCTTGATTTGAAGAAGGTAACAGCACTGATCGCCTTCTTTCCGGCAACTACATCCTCAGACATAGATGTATCAACCATGAAGCCATTTACAGATACGTCTCTTACCTGAATGGTAATGTCCTGATCTGAGTTATTCTCGATATAGAGGATTACGCCGGGGCCAAAGAATGAGCTGTCAGAGGACAGGCCCTTTCCTACGATTTTCACACCATTGGTATCTACAAGCACCTCGCCTGAGTCGTCATAATTCTGAACATAACCATCCGCGATGGAGGTATCGATCTTTATCACATCAGTGTCTACAATCTCATCCCAGGTCTCTGAATCAAAGATATGGAAGTAAAACTCCATTGTAGCTATATCCTCGATTCCACACTCCTTAAGGCCAGAAGTCTGGAAGGTAAGACCATCGTTGGACTTCTTACCTGCTGCTACATCTGCAGACATCATTGTGTCAACCATGTAGCCGTTGACGTTTGCATTACGAGCCTGTACAGTAATGCCCTTGGCAGAGTTATTCTCAATCAAAAGAGTGAGCTTTGTGCCAGCCCATGAATCTTCCATTCCTGTAACTGTGATCTTTATATCATTAGCATCAAAAAGAACCTGCTCTTCAATAGTGACTACTGATTTTTCTTCTGTCTTGGACTCCTCAGCTTTTGTTTCTTCTGAGTCCTTAGTCTCTGTGGAAGCAGTCTCCTTAGCTTCTGAATCAGATGAAGTTGTAACACTGGATATTGTCTTATCTCCGTCTGAACTTGAAGAAGACCCGCTGCCAAGCGCAAATGCACTAAAGGCAAGCACAGCAAGCAACAGAAGCAAGATTCTGTTAATTTTCCTGTTTTTTTTCATTTTTCTCCCTCCTGGAACAAGAAGGTAGTGTCAATTCTGACACTCCTCGTATTATTTCTAAATCTTTTATTTTCAAGGGGTTCTTTACTTTTTTACAATAA
>ODAI011832486.1_pt1 | contig 26748 bp, 15 predicted proteins | sample 1539321 | NCBI WGS metagenome assembly ODAI01 (sample SAMN02144231, study PRJEB22623) | gut metagenome | biome: sheep rumen | host: Ovis aries | place: New Zealand
CATGCTCATTTTGCCCTGTCGGGCAAAACAAAGTGCAAGAAAAAATATCGGAAAATTTATTTTTTCTTGCACTTTGACAACTAAAAATTGGCTTTTAAAAGCTGTATAAAGCCAATTTTTAGTTGTTGAGCAGACATTAATAAATGATTTAAAGTGCCTCGCAGATACGCAAATCAAAGATTTGCTCCCTGCGTATCGGCAAATAGCAAACGCCAAAAGATTTTGCCGTTTGCTATAAGTGAAGCACAAAACAGGAGGTGAGGCGCATGGCGGAAAAAGACCGGCCGGAGCTATCCGGAGGCTCGCCGGAGGAGATTTACCGTGAACTTATAAAGAACTACAGCGGCTATGTCTATGCCGTCGTGATGAACCGCCTCAACCGCGTCGGTACGCGCGAGGACGTCGAGGACTGCGTGAGCGCGGTATTTGTGGAGATATATACCTCTCTGGGAGGCTTCTCTCCGGACAGGGGGAATATCAGGGCCTACATCGGCAGCATTGCCGACCGAAAGGCTGTTGACTTCTTCCGGAGGCTAAGCTACAGGCAGAAATTCAGCGGCAGCGACGAGCTTCCGGATGTTCCCTCACAGGACGATACCGAGTCTGAGACTGACAGGCGGCTGATGAAGAAAAGGCTCTGGGAAGCGGTCGAGGCGCTTGGCAAGCCTGACAGTGAGATAATCATATTGCAGTATTTCTACAATATGAAGCTGAGGGAGATCGCCAAGCGGCTCGGTATGAGCACGGACGCTGTCCGAAAGCGCAGCCTAAGGGCAAGGAATAAACTAAAGGAAATCATGAAGGGGTGACGATCATGAAAAAGGATATATTAAATGAACTTACTGATCTTGACAGAGAGACTGTTGAAAGATTAGCAGAAAACGTGCCTGAGCTCGACGCGAAGGCGCAGGAGCGCATACTCCGGAAATGCCTCGGCAGCGCTGAGGAAGGCAGAGAGATCACCGTTTCCGGTACTGAGCGCGGCAGAGCACCGAAATACCGCAGCTTCGCGGCAGCGGCAGCAGCGTTCATACTCGTCGGAGGCATCGGCGGAGCGTTCGCGTTCGGCAGGCATCTGAAGAACAACGCGCCGACTGAAAGTGAGAAGGCGCTTGTCACAACCGATGAGGACGGCGCGGGAAATGCTGCGGCTGTTACTGAAGATACGTCAGTTCAGGAGGTCGATCTTCCTTTGCAGGCTGATACGGAGGGAGCTTCGGTTCAGGAGCCGGACTGCACTGAGCCTGCAAGCTATCTGGAATACACAGTTCCGGAGAATGTTGACGATGAGCAGTATGAGGCATGGATGAAGGAGATTCCCGAGGAATACTGGGATGTCGTCAGAAATCTCAAGCCGGGCGAGGTAATACATCTGCCGTGTATACCGGTGAGCGAGATCCCGACAGACTCCGGCGAGCCTACTACCTGCCCGCCGCAGACTGCGACAATTGAAAAGCCAACAGAAAATGATCCGCTTTGGCTTGATCCTGATTATGCTGAGATCAACATCAACAAGGAACCTGAGGAGCAGAACACGACTGAACCGCCGACAGAACAGACAACTGAAAATACACCGGATATGTACAATCCCATGACAAATCAGTGCGTTATACATCCCATAGACGGCTACTGGACATCTGACTGGTGCGGCAGCTCCTACTGGTATTTTGACAGCCAGAGCCATTACGGAACATACTATAACTCCAATACCTGCTCGGGCTTCAGTTTTGAGTATAATTACTTCACAAATGACAGCCATATCGAGATAATAGTTCTTGACCGCGAGGTCGGCTACAGCGGTGAGCTCTGGGGCACAGGCAATGTGGTATGGATAACCGATGACAACTTCTACATCCAGTGGAAGCCGGAGTCTCCTATTATCCGTCAGGGCGAGAGCTCCGAGCGTTTCGTAAGAAATACAAGCGAGGCTATGCCAGAATAAACAGAACAGGGAAAGTCATATACAGGAAATATTACAATACCGTAAATTTCCGGCAAAAAAACTGCAAAAAATCAAAAAAACGGTTGCAGTAAATAAAAAACTTTGATATAATAATAGTGCATGAGCAGAAAATCGTGTCTGATTTCTCTGCTCATGCACGAATGTTTTTTATGCGGTGATTTTACCGTGATCATATATAAAATCTGAAAGGAGTATAACAATGAAAAAGAACGTTTTTCTGGTAACGGCAGCCTCGGCAGCGCTCCTTACGGCTCTCGCGGCAGTACCGGCAGGCGCCTCTGCTGCGGAGACTTCCGAAAAGGTGCCGGCTTATACCTGGTCCACCGATGAGGACGGCAGGATATACTGCACTGACTACAATGGTGACTACATGACGGGTGAGCAGACCATAGGCGGTCAGGATTACCTCTTTTCGTCAACAGGCGTCCTCAGGACAGGCTGGAGAACTGTCGGCGGAAGAAGGCTCTACTTCTCCCCCGAGACCGGAAAGGCAGTGTACGGCTGGCTGGAGTACAACGGAGACAAATACTACATAGACTCCGAGGACGGCAAGGTCAAGGGCATATATATCACTGACGATGCCGGTTATTTCTTTGACCTCAGTTACGGCGCACTCAGAAAGAATGAGGGAACGGTCAGCTATGAGGGAAAGACCTACTATGTCAACGCTGACGGCTCTCTTGCGACCGGCGCAGTCGAGATAAACGGCGTGCCATTCGTATTCAGCAGCGAGGACTACACTATTGCGACCGGCTGGCAGGAGGTCAATGGGAAGTATTTCTACTACAGACCCGAGGACAGTGCATTTGTGACCGGCCTCATAACGCTCGACGGCAAGGATTACTACATCGACGCCCAGAAGGGCAGAGTAACAGGTGCGTTCGAGTATGAGGGCAATGACTATTTTGCTGACGAGAACGGCGAGCTTGTTTCCGGATGGGCGCTTGTCGGTGATAAGTATTACTACTTCTCCGAGGATCATACCCGTCAGTACGGCTTCATGAAGCTCGGCGATGACTGGTACTATTCCGATGAGGAGAACGGTAGATATACCGGTGAGTTTCAGGTCGGCAGCAATTACTACATAGCCGACGCGGATGGCATTATCCAGACCGGCTGGCAGACAGTGAATGGCACGCGCCGCTATTATTCTCCTGATACGCTCGCCTATGCTATGGGACCAACTGAGATAGACGGAAAGACTTACCTTTTCTCCAATACGGGAGACCTTCTCATCGGCAGGAAAAAGTACGGCGACCTGAAATACTATACCGATGAAAACGGCGTTATCCAGACCGGTATAATCGCTCTTTCGGACGGCACCTACTATTTCAGCCCGGATGAGGGCGGAGCTCTTGTGACCGGCTGGCAGACCGTTGACGGAAAGGTGTACAACTTCGGAACTGACGGAAAAATGATCGTTTCAGCCTTTGACGAATATCAGGGCAGCCGCTGCTACATCGGAAGTTCGGGCTATGTTGAGGCATTCTTCATCGAGAAGGACGGGGCAGTCTACGGCTACGGCGCTGACGTCACTGCGGAGGGAAATATCCTCACCGGCTTCTGTGAATTCGGCGGGAACAGATATTACTTCAACGCTCAGGGCAAGATGCTCACCGGACGAGTAAAGATAGATTCCTACAAATACTACATCGACGACAACGGAGTTATCCAGACGGGCTTTGCAACTCTTGCGGACGGCACCTACTACTTCGACGCGGAAGGACACATGGTGTTCGGCCTCCAGACTATCGGCGGCAAGGTGTATTATTTTGACCCGGATAAGGGGTTCATGGCAGTGAACAAGTCGATAGAAGGCTATCGCTTCGGAAGCGACGGTGTCGGCAAGCCTCTCAGTGATGTCCAGAAGAAGGCAGACGCTATCCTTGCACAGTATGGCAGCACTCCCAATGAGATATACAACTACGTTGTCACCCACAACAGCTACAAGTACATCGAGGATACAAGATCACTTGCACAGATAAATACCGTGGGCTGGTCTTATTTCGCAAATTACTCTATCCAGAACAGGTACGTTGTGTGCTACTATTTTGCAGCGATAACCGATCTGCTGTTCCAGGAGGCTAACCTTGAGAGCCGTATCGTTTACGGTACCGGACGCGGAAGCTCCGAGCATTACTGGAACGAGGTAAAGATAAACGGCGAATGGATAGCCTATGACACCTGCAACGGCTATGCTGCCACAACGAGCGCTGCACTCGGGATACCGTACAACACCATTCCCGGCGGACTGCGCGACACAGGACTCGGATATACTATAACGCAGTATGTATATCCTGTTTATTGAGGAAGATATAGAAAACGAAAAAATTTTTTGGTGTTCACTATATATAATGGAGGAAATATAATATGAAGAGAAGATTAACAGCTATTGCGGCGGCAGCTATCGTGTTCGCAGCAATGAGTACATCATGCGGAAAGGTCGATGACGAAAGCAGCTCAGTAACTGTAAAGGTCGGCAATACCACCGAGGCTTCTGAGGGCAGCTCAGAGAGTACATCCGGCAGCACAGAGGCTTCATCCGAGGCTAAGACCACCGGCAAAAAAACAACAGAGGCTTCCACCGAGGCTTCATCGGAGGAAAAGACAGAGGCTTCTTCCAAGGCAAAAACTGAGGAAAAGACCGAAGCTCCCACGGAAAAGGCTACACAGGCTCCTACTGAGGCACCTACAGAAGCTCCCACGGAGGCTCCCACATCGGCGCAGGTATCAGCAAGCCCGGTAAACGGCGCAGACTATCTCGGCAGCGATATAAGCGTTCTGACCGGCACCTATGGCACGGGATACACTACATACGTTATACAGTCCTGCCTGCCTATCGGTGACGATGATAATAACTATATCTACGAATACAGCGGAATGAAGGCTATGTGCTACAGTGAAGGCGGAAGCCATCGTGTAGCTACGCTTTCTATCACCGGCAGCAATTACTCCACACCCGAGGGCATAACTGTAGGCTCGTCAAAGAGTGCGGTCGAGGCAGCTTACGGCAGCGGCTCCGTTCAGGGCAACGGCGATATCGACTATAACTACGGAACATATTCACTGTACTTCACCATGAGCGGTGACAGCGTCACTCAGATCGAATACGTTCTCAACTACTGATAAGGGGGAGCTGTTTTGGTTTTCAGCAGTCCCGTATTCCTTTTCATTTTTCTGACGGCGGTATATATACTCTACCGGATAGTCCCCGGGACGACCGGCAAGAACGTGCTGCTGCTGATATTCAGCCTGCTGTTCTATACCTTCGGCGAACCGAAGGCAGTCGTCCTGATGATAATTTCCATTATCATGAACTACCTGTTCGGGCTGTTCATGGCGAGCAGCTCAAAGGCTAAGAAGCCGGTGCTCGCAGCAGCAGTTACCGCAAATCTCACCATGCTCGGTATATTCAAGTATGCGGGTTTCGGCGCGGAGATGCTGAACAAGCTGCCGTTCATAAGCGTGACAGTGCCGAAGATAGCGCTCCCGATAGGCATTTCGTTCTATACGTTCCAGGCGATGTCCTATGTCATCGACGCCTACAAGGAGCCAAAGTACGTCCAGCGCAATATCTACAAGCTCGCGCTGTACATCACCTTCTTCCCGCAGCTCGTCGCAGGACCTATCGTGAAATACTACGACTTCGCCGATCAGATAGACCACAGGGAGTGTACTCCCGAGCGGACGGCGCAGGGTATACGAAGGTTCATATTCGGGCTCTCAAAGAAACTGCTCATCGCAAATACTATGGCTCTTGCCGCGGACTATGTCTACGGCCTCGGAGCAGGTGAGCTTTCAATGGGACTTGCGTGGCTGGGAGCTGTTTCATATCTTTTCCAGATATACTTTGATTTCAGCGGCTACAGCGACATGGCGATAGGTCTTGGGGCAATGTTCGGGTTCAGCTTCCGCGAGAACTTCAACTATCCCTATATCTCGCAGAGTATGCAGGAATTCTGGCGCAGGTGGCATATTTCCGTTTCCACATGGTTCAAGGAGTACCTCTACATTCCACTCGGCGGCAACCGCAAGGGAAAAGTCCGCACGGCGCTCAATAAGCTCATCGTGTTCTTCTGCACCGGCCTGTGGCACGGCGCGAGCCTCAACTTTATCGTTTGGGGACTTCTCAACGGCGCGTTCATGATGCTGGAGTCCTATGGCATACTGAAGCCTAAGAACTGGCTGCGTCCGCTGAGGCATATCTATGCGGTGTTCGTGACAGTGATAGCGTTTGTATTCTTCCGTGCGGATGATCTTACGGAAGCCTGCCGGTTCATCGGGAAAATGTTCAGTCCGTCAGCAGGCGGCAGCGCAGAGCACTCGATGCTTCTCAGTCAGCTCACACCGATGTACCTGATAATGCTTGCAGCAGCGGTGCTGTTCTCGATGCCGGTTATCCAGACGGTGCGCGGAAGGATGAAGTCTCAGAAGTCGCTCGCGGCAGGCGAGACCTGCGCGTACTGTGTATCGCTTGTGATGCTTCTGGTATGTATAGCTTCGCTCTCATCGGCAGGCTATAACCCATTTATCTATTTCAGATTTTAGGAGGCGGATATGAAGAAAAACGTACTTTACCGTCTCTATTCGGCGGTGTTTGTCGGGGTATGTCTTGTACCTTCGGCGCTTATGCCGGTATTGAAAAACGACAGCACTAAGGAAAAGCGGAAGCTCGCTGAGTTCCCGAAGTTCAGGGAGGACGGTAAGCTTAACTTTGACTATTTCAGTCAGTTCGAGAGCTGGTTCTCAGATCATATGGCACTCAGACAGGAGCTCGTTACTGCGGACGGAAGGCTTCGCTCTGCGGTTTTCGGGACCTCTGCCAATCCCGATGTCATAGTCGGCAGGGACGGATGGCTGTATTACGGCGATACCGCAGATGATTTCCTGAGGATAAATACCCTCAGCAGCCGCGGGATCGAAAATATCCGCCATAACCTTGAGCTTGTGGACAACTGGTGCAGTCAAAACAACGCTCAGTTCATATTCACCTGTGCGCCGAACAAGAATACCGTTTACCCTGAGCATATGCCCTTCAACTATAAGTCAAGCGGCAGTGCAAGCAACTACGAAATGCTGACGGAGGCGCTTTCCGGCGACGAGTTTTTCTGTGACATGAAGAAGACGATCCTTGAGACTGATTCGAGCATCCCGCTCTATCACAAGACCGATACCCACTGGAACAATCTCGGAGCCTATGCAGGTCATGTCAAGCTCATGGAAATGCTCGGGAGGGAGAGCTGCCCCGCAGGCACCGGCTGGTTCACACGCAATGACCGTCTCGGCGACCTTGCAGCAATGCTCTATCCTGCGGAGAGTGCGAGGGACACTCAGGTCTACAGCGACTATGAGTATACCTACGTCTATGAGGGCAGGTTCAGGGCGCTGGACGATGTAACGATAAAGACCCACTGCGGCACCGGCGAGGGAGAACTGCTGATGTTCCGTGATTCATACGGCGAGGCTATACTGCCCTACATGGCTGAATGCTTTGAGAAGGCGGAGTTTTCGCGCGCTGTGCCTTACCGTCTGACAGATATCAGCGGAAAGACTGTGATTATCGAGATAGTCGAGCGAAATCTCGGCGATCTTCAGAAATACGCGCCCATCATGCCGGCTCCGGAGGCTGACACGAGCGGTCATGTGCCGAAGCTCTACGAGGGCAGTGAGACTGTTATAAGGGCAGAAAAAAGCGGTATGCTGACCCACGTCTACGGAGTGCTGCCGGACTGCTTCTTCAGCGGCGACAGTGCAAGGATATTCGTGAACGCCGGCGGAAAGACCTACGAGGCTTTCAACTGCTATGAGGGATCAAAGCTCGGCGATATCGGCTGCGAGGACAACGGCTTCTCGCTTTATATCCAGACAGACGAGGACATAGACCCCGACAGAATATCAATAACCGTGCTGAACGGCGACGGCAGCTCGGTAAGAACTATAGAAAAGAGTTGAACTTAAAATGAGGATAAATAAGCTTATGGCAGCGCTGACAGCAGCAGTTCTTGCGGCGGTGCCTGCATTCAGCACATCGGCTGCCGAGGAGAAAATGACGAAGCTTACGCCGGTGCTTGCGGACTTCAACAAGAACGATGTAAACGGTATGGTGATCGTGAGAATGCCTGCTGAGCTGACAGCCTCCGCGGACATCAGCTTCACCTCGCCCGAGGGCAGCAGCATCGCGTATTATAAAAACGAGCTTGAAAGCTCTGTGAACTACTGCTTCGAGATCGAGGGCAGGGATAATTCCCAGGCGGATTACCGGAATTATATGATGAAAATATCCTTCACGGACGCAACAACAGGCGCCTCCACTGAGCCGCTCGACCTGGTCTTTGACATACCTGACGGACTTGAAAATCCGGACAGCTTCACGGTCTACGACTACACGTTCATTGCGGACAGTGAGGCATCTGAGAGCACATTTGAGCTTATTGAGGATGCCCCCGCGCCTGAGAAGACCGGCGATATTTTCTATCCGTCGACCTTTGCAGTGCATATCCCGGGCTATATCAAAGGCGATATCAACGGCGACGGCAAGGTAACTGCGACTGACGCATCTGCTGCGCTTGTAGAGTATGCTGTGATCGCTGACACAGGGGTAGAAACGTTCAATGCTCGCGAAAAGGCAGCCGGCGACATCAACGGCGACGGCAAGATAACCGCGACTGATGCCTCTGCGATACTTGTTTACTATGCCGAGCTTTCCGACAAGGGAACGGCTGAATGGCGGTAAAAAACTTTACTCCGATGTACCGCAAATAAAACTTCTGGAAAGAACCTGTTTATCAGCGTTGGAAGCTGGTATTATGCAGGCAGAATATGAAAAGCGCTCAGGATCATCTGAGCGCTTTTTTATAAGGTGTACAGCAGCCTCATGGCAGCAGGGGGCTGATTTAAAGCAGCAAGGATGAAGTTTGAATACTAATTGTATATGATGATCTGTCATAAACTCATAGTCGGAGGCAGAATAAGTTTGCTGTTCTTTAGTGCTGCTGTAAATTTTCTGTGAATTATAATCTATCTTTTACATTTGAGGCTTAGCACAATATTGTTATAAATCTTGCACGATAATTCATTGACATCTCGATGACTTTTATATATAATAATAAATCAAGCACAAAAAATACTATATTTTCTACCTCGTTTATTGAAATCATCCACCTAATCTTCACATTGTGGGTTGTGAACAAAAAATGAATAGTGTATAATAAAGTCAACATAAAACTGAACATCAGTCTATCAAATTATTTTTCAGAAGGAGTGATCTGCATGAAGAAAAACAGGATATGCGCAGCACTTACTGCTGCCGTATGCTTTTCATCTGTTTTCGCATCTATGCCCGATTTCATAGTCCCTACCTATGCAGCCGAGATCGTTTCAAACAGCTTTGAGACCGATTATGAGGGCTGGCACGGCACTACACCGGAATTCCCGATCACCGCAGTAAACGGCTTAGGATACGGCGGTTCAAGAGGTATGCTCGTCTCCGACAGGACCTCTTCCGAAGACGGTGCTGCTGCCTCAAAGGGACTGTACCTTGAGGGCGGTGTGAAGTATAAATACAGCTTCGATGTTTTCAGCGAGACCGACGAGACCTTCCACATCAGCCTACTCTGCCGCGACCTCATCTCCGGCGACGAGACTACCGTTGAGCTCCTCTCAGAGGACGTGAAGGGCGGCGACTGGACTACCCTCTCCACAAGCTACAAGGCTCCGAAGAACTCCTGCGAGTTCGAGATAAAGATCACTACCGAAAGCACAAACGATTTCGCCTTCGATAACGTCCTCATCACCGAGAAGAAGCAGGCTGGCACAGCAAACGCTGCTCCTGCCGGAAAGGGTCTCAAGGACGAGTTCGGCGAGTATTTCCGCGTGGGCAATATCCTCAACGGCGGTACCGTGAACAACAGCACGATACAGGCTATCATGATAAAGGATCACAATGCTATCGAGTGCGAGAACGAGACAAAGCCCGATGCAACTATCGTGCAGAGCGGCTCGACAGATACAAACGTTAAGGTAAGCTCCAACAGGTTTGCGGCTATCGCAGACTTTTGCGTGAAGAACAACATCGCATTCCGCGGTCATACTCTTGTATGGCACAGCCAGACCCCTGAGTGGTTCTTCAAGCAGAACTTCAGTGACAGCGGCGCTTATGTATCCAAGTCTGTTATGGAACAGCGTATGGAAAGCTACATCAAGAATATGTTCAATCTGTACGCTACACAGTATCCGAGCCTTGATCTCTACGCATACGATGTATGTAATGAGGTAGTCTACGACGGTACCGCTACACAGGGCGGTCTCAGACCTACAAACGGCACTAACGGTCAGAACGGCTCATCTGCATGGGTAAGGGTCTACGGAGACAACTCATTCGTTGAAAGCGCTTTTACCTATGCAAGAAAGTACGCTCCCAAGACCTGTAAGCTCTTCTACAATGACTATAACGAATTCGCTTCTGACAAGCAGAACTGCATCATAAACACCATCCTCAAGCCCCTCCACGATAAAGGCTTGCTCGACGGTATGGGTATGCAGTCTCACGTCAGTGCAGCCTCCGGTCAGTGGGACTGGGGCGGAACGCCATCATACCTCGCTGCTATGGATAAATACCTTGAGCTCGGCATTGATGTTCAGGTAACTGAGCTCGATATCTCCACCGAGGGCGGCAAGTATTCCCTCGACCAGCAGGCTGAAAAGTACAAGGCAATCTTCCAGCACTGTGTTGACGTAAACAAGAGCGGCAAGTACAAGGGCAACGTTACTCTCGTTCAGGTATGGGGACCTGATGACAAGAACTCATGGGTAGCTACTGACAAGAACACCGGAAAAAGCAATCAGCCCCTTCTCTATACCGCTGACTGGCAGCCTAAGTCCGCTTATACCGCTATCCAGAGCATAATCCCCGATTCACAGTGGACTACAGGCATCCCCTATACAGGCCCCGGAAGCTCAGGCTTCAAACCCATTCTGATCGAGCCTGACCAGAACGGATATTACTTCCACCACACCTTCGAGGGAGATACCTTCAACTGGGCAGGCAGAGGCGCTGCTTCAGTAATGACAAGCGGCAGAACTGCTTATGCAGGCTCTGAATCACTCCTCGTTTCCGAAAGAACTGCTTCATGGAACGGTGCAAGCTTCTCGATAAGCGCTAATCCGTTCACTCCCGGCGAGGAATTCAGCTTCTCAGCTATCGTATGCGGACTTGACTGCAATGATGTTGTGGACTACAAGTTCACTCTCCAGTACACAGGGTCAGACGGTAAACCTCACTACGATGAGATCGCAAGCGGCAGCGCTCCCAAGGGCGCATGGCTCCAGCTTGCAAATCCCAATTACAAGATCCCTGCGGACGCAACTGATATGCTCATCTATGTTGAGACATCAGACGACTCTACCGATAACTTCTACATTGACGAAGTAATAGGCGCTGTTGCCGGCACAAAGATCAACGGCCCCGAAAAGCCTGTTATCCGCACACTCAACATCGGCGATCCTACATTTGACGGCAAGATAAGCGTATTCGATGTTATGTTTGCCCGCAAGGCTCTCGTTAAGGGCACAAATGACGCTCTTGCATTAAAGGCTGCTGACGTTGACCAGAACGGAAAGATCGAGATCGCAGACGTTGTTCTCCTCCAGAATTACGTTATGGGCAGGATCACAGAATTCCCCGAGCCTGAGATAATTGCTCCTGATACTGCGGTATTCGAGAGCGCATTCAGCGGTATAACTGCTGCTTCAAGCTGGAAGAAGGACGGCGAAAACAACCCCATGACCACTCAGCGCTTCGGCGCAGACCCCGGCTGGATGGTCTATAAGGACAGACTTTACATCTACACCACAAATGACGCTTTCGAGCGTAACAGCAGCGGTCAGTATCAGGAAAATACCTACAACTCCGGTACTATCAACTGCGTTTCCACATCCGATATGGTAAACTGGACTGACCACGGAGCTATCCCGGTAGCAGGAAAAGACGGCTTTGGCGGCCCCGCAAAGTGGGCTAACCGTGCATGGGCTCCTGATGCTGCATGGAAGACCATAAACGGCAAGGATAAGTTCTTCCTCTACTTCGCAAACAGCGGCGGCGGCATCGGCGTTCTTACTGCTGACAGCCCCACAGGTCCATGGTCTGACCCGCTTGGTCACGCACTCCTTGACTGGAATACTCCCGGAAACAGCGGCGTAGTATGGATGTTCGACCCCGGCGTTTACTACGATCCCGCAACTGACGAGGCTTATATCGCTTTCGGCGGCGGCGTTGACGGCAAGGACAAGGCTAATCCCCAGACCGGCCGTATCGCTAAGCTCGGCAAGGATATGATCTCTATCGACGGATCAACAGTTACCATGGATACTCCCTATCTCTTTGAGGACTCCAGCCTCATCAAGATCGGCGACACATGGTATTATTCATACTGCACAAACTGGAATGTTCCGTGGGGCAACACCACTAACGGCGTATCCTTCGGAAGCGGTGAAATTTGCTACATGACTTCCAAGAATCCTCTTGGACCGTGGTCACAGAGCACTCTCGCAGGCAAGGTTCTTCCCGGCACAGGCGCTGTTGATAACGGCGGTAACAACCACCATTCGATCATATACTTCAAGAATAAGTATTACGTTGCATATCACGCCCGTAAGCAGGCTACAGATATGGTCAAAACAGACGGTCTCAAGATCTACAACAAAAAGGGCGAGCTCACAAAGGACGGCAACTACCGTTCAACTCAGATCAACGAGGCAACCTATGATCCTTCCACCGGAAAGATCTCATGCTCTATCGACATGAAGGGCTGCTCACAGATCGAAAAGCTTGATGTTTACTCAAAGGTCCAGGCAGAAACAATGTCCAACCAGTCCAGAAATATCTCCGTTGAGGGCCTTATGGACACAACGGTAAAGGGCAAGAAGGGCGACTGGATCAAGGTAAGCGGCGCCGACCTCTCCAAGGGCGTAAAGAGCATAACAGCAAAGGGCTCGGGCGGAAAGCTCAAATTTACCACAGGCTCTGTAAATGGCGATGTTATTGGATATATCGACCTCAGCGCAGGCGGCGAGCAGACTCTCGGAGCTGTTTCCTCTCCTACAGGCACAAAGGATATATACATTGAATTCAGCGGTGACGTAACGCTGGATTACTGGTTCTTTTCTTAACTAATGCTTAAAATCGCTGCCGTCATCTGCACATCGGCGGCAGCGGTTTTAATAAAACTGAATTTTCATATGTAAGGGTATGGACAAATCAGACGATCAGCCGTGAAATCATTCACGGCTGTATTGCTGTCCGGACGAAAATGATACGGCAAATTTCTGATAAAAATGTCATGAAATTGGTATATTTTATTTTCACAGAATGCTATAATACTGCCAGTTTCAACTTCGGAGGTATTACCATGCAGATGTATAAGAATTTTCGCAGCGGCATAAATTTCGGCGGCTGGCTCTCACAGTGCGATTACAGCAGGGAAAGGCTCGACGGCTTCATCAGGGAGGACGACTTCCGCATTGCAGCGTCGTGGGGGGCAGATCATGTGCGGATCCCATTTGACTATAATATTCTCGAAAACAGTGACGGCTCCTACTGCGGGGAGGGCTTTGACAGGCTCGCCGCTGCGGTTGAGATATGCGCAAAATATGGGCTCAGCACCGTGCTTGACCTGCATAAGACAGCCGGCTTCTCCTTCGATTACTATTCAGAGAGCGAGAGCGGTTTTTTCGACAGCGAGGAATACCAGGAACGCTTCTACCGGCTCTGGGAAAAGCTCGCGAAGCGCTTCGGCAATGATCCGGATCATATTGCTTTCGAGCTGCTCAATGAGGTCACCGACAAGGCGTTCATCGGCAAGTGGAACGAGATAGTCCGCACCTGTATCCCGCGTATCAGGAAGTTTGCTCCTGAGACGATCATCCTTGTCGGAAGCTATAAGAACAACGCTGCGGACACCGTCTGCGAGCTTGACCCGCCCTTTGACAGCAGGGTCGTGTACAATATGCACTGTTATGAGCCGCTTATTTTCACTCACCAGGGCGCATACTGGACGAACGATATCGACCCGGAAAAAAGGCTGAGCTTCGATGAGTCCGGCTGCGATGAGGCTTACTTTGAGGAACTGTTCTCGACTGCAATAAAGAAGGCTGACGAGTACGGCGTACCGCTCTACTGCGGTGAATACGGCGTTATCGATGTCGTGGAGCCGGAGGATGCTCTCAGGTGGCTGAAGTGCATCAATTCCGTTTTTGAAAGGCACGGCATCGGCAGGTGCATCTGGACATACAAGGAAATGGACTTTGGTCTGACCGACACCCGCCTTGATGATATCCGAGGCGAAATGATGAAATATATCTGATACCGCAGCCTCAGCTCGGAGCGTGGGGGAGAACAGCATCCGTCCCGCTCAGACTATCCCGGCATTAATATCTCCGACTGCGGCGCCGGAGCTTGACATTCTGACTTCTGATATGATATAATTTTTATATACAGCTCAGGAGGGATCAGAATGGATGCAAATACCGAAAATATGATTGCTCAGCACCTTTTCTCACAGCACGAGAATGACTTTGAACACGCCTCCTTCGACCGTGAGATCGCCTTCTACGAAAGCATCTGCTCCGGCAATATGGAGCTTGTCCGCGTGTTCATGAAGCCGCTTTGCTGCGAGGGCTGCGGCGTACTCAGCGATGATTACATCCGCAATATGAAGTATCATATGGTGATCCTTGCCGCGCTTATCGCCCGCTACTGCATAAGGGGCGGCATGACACCTGAGACCTCGTACAGTCTCAGTGATTTCTACATCATGAAGACCGACAAGTGCTCCACCGAGGAGGAGCTCCGAACCGTACACCTCGAAATGATAACCGACTATACCAACAAAATGCGCCAGCAGAAGCTTGCCGGCGTTTACTCAAAGCAGATCGTCCGCGCCATCGACTACATTATCCGCCACCTCCACAGTCATATCACCCTCGAAAGCACCGCACAGCACCTGAAGCTCAGCTCAGCCTATCTCTCGCGGCTTTTCAAGAAGGAGACCGGTATGTCGTTCGGCGACCATGTGAATAAGCTCAAGATCGAGGAGGCCTCCGCACTCCTGCTCTACACTGAATATTCCGACACAGAGATAAGCTCGCTGCTCGGATTCAGCTCACAGAGCTACTTCATCAAGATCTTCCGCAAGTACATGGGCACTACCCCGAAAAAGTACAAGAAGCAGTATAACGTGAATATCGTTCCGGACCGCTGAACACAGCGGTCCTTTTATTTTTTTTTGCAATATCATGATTTTACCATTTTTGTCATAAATGTTGTATACTTTTGCTGAGCTTTCAATGTATAATGATAGTGCAAGTATCGAACAGGAAGACTTAGCACGGCTTCCGCAATAATATTATTCGAGAGGGGAAATTCCAATGAAAGCAAAAGCACTCAGACGCTTCGCAGCAGCAGCTGCTGCCTGCACTATCATGGCATCAGCAATGCCCGTTATTCCGAGCGTTACCTACGCTGCCGGAAACATCATCAAGAACTCTACATTCGAGTCCGGTACTTCCGGCTGGGGAACCTACAAGGAGACCGGCGGCAAGTGTACTCTCAGCACTGAGAACGGCAGCCTTGCACTGAAGGTCTCTGACGTCGGCGAGAAGAACTACTCAGTACAGGTCTTCTACGACATCATCCCGCTTTACCAGAACGGCGTTTACCGTCTGAAATACGACATATCGTCTTCCACAGACCGCTACATCGAGGGAATGATCCAGCAGAACGGCGGTACCTATCAGGCATATACCTGGAAGGGACTTTCGCTCACATCTACCCCTCAGACCGTTGACTATGAGTTCACCATGAAGGAAGAGACTGATATCATGGCAAAGCTCGTGTTCAACTGCGGTATACAGACCGAGCATGAGGGCGTTCTCCCAGAGCATACTATCTACATCGACAACGTTTCTCTCGAGCTCGTTGACGACAGCAAGGTGGACTACTCCGCTATTCAGACCAAGGAGAACAATATCAACATCAATCAGGTCGGCTACAGACCTGAAGCTCAGAAGATAGCTGTTTTCCGCGGCGTGACCGACCAGACTGAGTTCAAGGTAGTGAATGCCGACACTAACCAGACCGTTTACACCGGCTCGCTCGCTAACCGCAAGGAGAATACCTCCGCTAACGAGACTAACTGGCAGGGTGACTTCTCCTCAGTTACCGAGGAGGGCAATTACTACATCACCTGTGACGGTCTTGAAGATTCATACAAGTTCACTATCGGCAAGAATGTATATACCAACCTCATTGACGACTCTGTGAGGATGCTCTATCTCCAGCGCTGCGGCGTCAAGGTAGAGGACGCTGATTTCGGTCACGCAGCTTGCCATACCTCGCTTGCTACAGTTTACGGAACGAACCGTCAGATAGATGTTTCCGGCGGCTGGCACGATGCCGGAGACTACGGAAGATATGTTGTTCCCGCAGCAAAGACTATTGCCGACCTTCTTTATGCTTATCAGGAAAATCCATCGCTTTTCGGTGACAATATCGGGATTCCCGAGAGTGGCAACGGTACTCCGGACATTCTCGATGAAGCACGCTTTGAGCTCGAATGGATGATGAAGATGCAGGATACTGACGGAGGCGTTTTCCACAAGGTATCGTGCAAGACATTCCCCGGCTACGTTGCTCCTACAGCTGAAACAGGTCAGCTGTTCGTAACTCCGGTCTCCTCAACTGCAACTGCGAATTTCTGTGCTTCCATGGCTCTTGCTTATGAGTTTTACAAGGACTTCGACAGCAGCTTCGCGCAGAAGTGTCTCTCCTGTGCTGAAAAGGCATGGGGCTGGCTCGAGCAGAATCCCAACTATGTTCTTGTTAATCCGGAGGATATCGTTACCGGTGATTACGCTGATTTCAGCAGGAATGACAAGGACGAGCGTTACTGGGCTGCTGCTCAGATGTACCGTGCTACCGGCAGCGAGAAGTATCTAAGCAGCATTTCTAATGTATACACAGGACTTGACTGGTCGCTCGTCGGTGATTACGGCAATATCGCGCTGCTCACCATGAAGGACATCGACAAGACTTCCACTGTATACACAAAGGCAGAAAGTGCAGTTATCAGTCAGGCTGATACACTTGTTACTCTTGCAGACCTCAGCAGCTACGGCGTGGCTGTCACAAAGTACGACTGGGGCAGCAATATGACTATCGCAAACAAGGGACTTATCCTTGCGCTTGCAAACAAGCTCACCGGCAAGGCTGAGTACCTCAACGCTTCCGAGAAGCAGCTCAATTATCTTCTCGGCGTAAATCCGCTCGGAGTAAGCTTCTTCACTGGCTACGGCACAGTTTCCCCTGAGAATCCTCACCACCGTCCTTCTATGGTCGCAGGAAAGGCAATGAAGGGTATGCTTGTAGGCGGTGTTGACCAGAGCCTCGATGACAGCGCTGCAAAGGCTTACTGTGCTGATGCACCCGCTGCAAAGTGCTGGGTTGACAATTCCGAGAGCTATTCGACCAACGAGATAACCATTTACTGGAACTCTCCTCTTACCTACCTTGTTTCAGCTACAGATGCAGCATCGGCTCAGGTCGTTGATCCTCCCATCGGAATACTTTACGGCGACGCTAACGGAGACGGACAGGTGAATATGGCTGACGCTGTACTCGTTATGCAGTGTGTTTCAAACCCGGATGTTTACGGCCTCGGCAAGGAAAAGGGAATCAAGCCGGAGGACGAGGTCAAGGCAGATGTTGACGGAAATCCCGGAATTACAAACAAGGATGCGCTCGCTATCCAGAAGTATAAGCTCAACCTTATCAGCTCACTTCCTGAAAAGAGCAATAACGGCGGTGATATTACGACAACTACAACTTCAACTACTACAGCTCCGCCCACTACTACAACTACCACAACAACTGCCACAACACCCGTTGAGGATAAAGTTGCAGGATTTCCCGTCCTTGGCACTCCCATGAACAGCAGCGCAACAATGGTATCGAACTTCCGCGCAGGACAGGCAGGCGATTTCTTCGCGTCAAACGGCTGGACAAACGGCAGCCCCTTTGACTGCTGGTGGTATACAAAAAATGCCGTTATCGTCGGTGACCACCTCGAGCTCAGCATTGACCAGAAATGGACAAACGACAGCAATACTGACTGGAATCCCCATTATTCCGGCGGAGAGTTCCGCACTAATGATTTCTACCACTACGGCTACTATGAGACCTCTATGCAGGCTATAAAGAATGACGGCGTTGTTTCTTCGTTCTTCACCTACACAGGTCCCTCCGACAACAATCCGTGGGATGAGATAGATATCGAGATACTCGGCAAGGACACTACTAAGGTCCAGTTCAACTACTATACCAACGGAAATGGCGGTCATGAGTTCATGTATGATCTCGGATTTGACGCTTCACAGGGCTTCCATACCTACGGCTTTGACTGGCAGCCTGACCACATTACATGGTTTGTTGACGGTGCAGCAGTTTATACAGCCCGTGAGAACATTCCCACGACGCCCGGCAAGATCATGATGAACGCATGGCCCGGTTCTTACGAAAAGGATGCCGGCATCAAGGATTGGCTCAATGCCTTCAATGGTAATGTTCCTCTCACAGCACGCTATCTGTGGGTGACCTACAACAAGTAAAATTCTTCATTGGCGTATATCCGCAGGGAACTCATGTCCCGGCGGATATACGATACCCCCCTTATCTATCTGCAATGCAGACTCAGCACGTTCGGTGCTGAAGCAAGGTCAGCAGAGTGGGCTTGCTTCAACACCGAAAATATTAGTTTAAGGAATCAATGATTAAATCTGGTGCGCAAGATGCGCAGTCAGATTTTTCGTCAGATTGTGCAGAAATTTCGCAGGCATACTGTCGTATGTCAAGGGATTTCTGTGCAAGATGGCGGAAAATATGCAAGCAGATTGCGTGCCAAGCCGTTAGGCGGGATTTGATCATTGATTCCTTATGTCCCCCAAAAACGAAAAGGCTGCCCTAAAAGGCAGTCTTTTTCGTTTCATTTGTGAGATCAGATCATAAGGTCACTTCAACAGTATCTCCTGCCGGGAAGTGCTCCGACCTGCCGAGCAGATAGCCCTGCATCAGGACCACGTCAGAAATATTTATCTCGCCGTCACTGTTAAGGTCAGCCGCAGCGATAGTCTTCGTACTTACTTCTGCGCTGCGTTCGGCAGTCAGCCTTCTGAGGAGTATCGAGTCGAAAACATTGACTTTGCCGTCGAAGTTGATATCGCCGACGTTCACGGTCGTTACCTCGACCGAAACGTCCTCCTTCTCGGTATAATTATACTCAGCCTCGGGAACATCCTTATTGTATACCCTGAAATAGTCCATAGAGCCGTTTTCAGCACAAACAAGATAAACAGATCCTGCACTTACCGCCTCAATAGGTTCAAATGCAAATTCTCCGCTTGCTGTTCTGACCTCTCTGCCGTTGTTGACTGTGAGAGTTGCCTTGCCGTCGATGATAGCTGCACTGACGGTTATCCACTCACCCGGCACATAGGCATCCTCAACCGAAACCTCATAACTGCCTGTATTGTCACCGCCCAGAAGGAAGATCGTTCCGTCCTTAGCGAACAACGTGATGCCCTTTTTAAGGTCATCGCCGCCGAAGTAAATAAGGTTTTTACGCTCATTGTCACGGAGAAGAACTGCTGTCTTGTATTCTGCATTGCGGAGAGCAGCATATGAGCTGTCAACTGCAAGATACTCATTTTTTCCGCTGAACGTGAGAACGCCGTTCGCACTCGTTCTGCTCTCACTCCAGGTAGGAGCACCTACAGTCATACCATAAGTGGAGGTGTAGCTGTCCTCGGCGATAAGGGAGCTGTCAGTGGTGAACTCCAGGCCTGCGACCTGACCGTCGTTGTACTGGCGGGAGTTTACATAGCTGTCAGGACTTGTCCAGCCATAGACTGAGCCTCCGGTTATTGAACGGCTGCTGTCATCGTAGTAGTCGCCGTCCGGCATAGCCTGACCGCTTGCCGAGCCTTTAGCAAGGCAGTAGGAAACGCCCTTGACAGCAGCGCTGCCGCTTACCTTATAATCGTTGAAAACAAGTCCGCTCTCGATAACGCGCGCGTCGTCCGAGATAACGGAATTTCCCATAACGCCGGCATGATCGGCGATTATAGCGTTATCCCTGACAGTTGCGTTTTCAGCTACTACAGCGTGCCCCTTGACTACTGCGTTGCCGGAAACTTTAGCGCTGCCGGTTACGATAGCGTAGTCGTCGATGACAGCATTTCCGCTTACCGTAGCATAGCCGAGCACCTTAGCGTCAGGTCCGACATATACGGAGGGATCGACTTTCGCAGTATTAGCAACAAGTCCGCCGCCGTTCGGGTGAGGGGAGCAGCCGGAGGTATTGATGTCCTGCGTCTGCTTTATGTCAGCGCCGTCTATGGTCACAGCCCACGGATAGCGTGTCTTGCTCAGGAATGGATAGTGATCCTCGTCGAACTCTCCTGTGCCGTAAGCCCATGGAACACCTATCTGCTGGATGGTATCCATATCGGGAGTTGCAGTAACTGTGAGATAAGCCGCAGCATCGTTCTCGCCGAAGTCCATAGTCATAGTTTCTCCGGAGCTGAAGAGCTCAGAATATCGGGTAGTACCGTCCTTCTGCTCGACTGCGATGCAGGCTCTCCAGTCTGCGCCCTTAACGTTTGTAAGTCCCTCAAGAGTAACTGAGACCGTGCTGCCGGTCACCTCAAGAGGTACGATATTCACGCCGAACTGCTGCGGGGCACGTTCCGTCGGCACGGTATAGTAATTCTCCTTGCCGGTCGTTTTTTCAAGGACTGTGAATATCTCTCCCCAGTTCCATACTCCGCTGTTCAGGAGCTGGTTCTGGCGCGCCTGATAGTCGCTCTTGTGAGCAAGGTCAAGAGTAGCGAGGCGCTTAGCATAGTGTCCGAGGGTCTCCTTCATGTCAGCGCCGGAGATGCGCTCAATTTCAAGATATGGATATTCATTGCGCTCACCCTGCTGCATGAGGTCCTTGACGAAGCTGCTGCCGTAGCCGGGGAGATTGTCCGGATTTTCGGTGATGTACTGAAGGAACGCCCACGAAGCGTAGTTATCCCTGCCGAGGATAGGCGTGAAGCAGAGGTTTTTCATATAGGTTTCGAAATAGTCTGTAACGCCGTTGACATTTGCCCACTGCTTATAGTAATCCGAATAGAGGAACTGCTCGCGGTACCAGTTAGCGATAGCCTCCCACCATGACTGGACGTACTTGTTATCGTTCCAGCCGAGCTGATGAGCGGTAACGACGTGGCCGAACTCATGAGGCAGGACCCACGAAGGATTAGGAGAATTCTGCATTGCTCCCACGCAGCAGAACATGAACGCATAGCCCTGCGAATCGTAGCCCATATAAGCCCAGTCATCCGTGAACGGCGAAAGGCCGGTGCCGGAGATGTAGAAATTGACCTTGTACTTATTTCCGTCGCGCAGAGCCATATTCACGGACTGTGTAGGCGGCTCCATTTCGAGTTCATTCATGTAGACGTCCCAGCACGCTTCGAGGTTTCTGGCGTTTTCCTCGAGGAAGCTGGTTGTGATCTTGGAAGAATCGGCTCCGTTCTTGCCCCAGATGAACTGGAAGTGTTCAGATTCCCAGCGGTTGACGTCCTCATTAGCGCACCAGATATCACGGGTCATGAGCGTATCAGCCGCAACGGCTGTTTCAGCGCAGACCGAATACGGCACCGCGCATACAGACAGAGCTGCCGCCCAAACAGCTGCTGTCGTTCTTTTCAGGTAACTGTGCATAGTAATGCCCCTCCATAAATATATTTATTTCACAGCGTCCTTGCCTAAAGGTCGCTGTAATAAGCTGACTGAAGCTCCTGTTCGATTTTTGATAAGAATATTGTAGCACTAATTTAGTGAGATGTCAATAAAAATTTTTTCATAAAGTCGAACATTATTAGTGAGTAATGAGCAGCTGCGGGAATAGGGGAGCGAAGGAGCTTTTGCAGGCATTTCCCGTACTGACCAGAAAAAGATCCCTCCGCGATGAACGGAGGAAAAGGGGCGTTACTCAGTGCATTTGAGAGCTTCGTCCATTGGAATTCTGTTTATGCGGCGCTTCAGCACGAACGAAGTGACGATATATGTCACAGTGCCGAGAAGTACAGTCTTGACGTAAGCCGAAAAGGGGATTTTCGGTGAGAGCCAGCCAGCGTAGTCCATCATCATGAGGCGCCATATCACGTTGAGTGCGCTGCCGACAAGAGGCATACAGAGTATCAGTGATGCAATAGTTACGATAGTTGTCGTCCGCAGATAGATGCCGCTTATCTCATTTGAATCGTAGCCGAGAATCTTTGCAACAGATATTGACTGAGTGTTTTTCTCTATCATGACCTTTGAGAGTATATACACAACAAGGATAATGACCGCAATACCGAGTATCGTGAACACCTTCATCATGTTGCCCATAGAGCGCTTCAGCTGTCGGGAGGTCTTTGTAAGGTCGTCAACAGTGAGCTCTGAGGCTATTGCTTCTGCCGGAACGTCCGCGAGCTCATTTTCGCTGAAATAGCCTGTGAAGCTGCCTTCCTCCATGCCGAATTCGCGGTTGAAGTCATCAATATCCATGAATATTGCGATAGTGCTCGGATAATCGAAGATTCCGCCTATCCTGAAGCTGTGCTCAACGTCGGAAAATTCTTCGCGGAGGGTTATCTTACCGCCCTTATGCAGGCGGTACTTGTCGGCATATGCGGATGATATCTCGACTGTACCCTCGGGAATATCGGAGCTGTAGTAGCGGCTGCCGGGGGTAATGCCATATACCGAGACATTCTCGCTGAAATCACCGCGTACCTTTTTGAGGCTGCCTGCAGCGAACTTCTCCGCGGTCTCCTCAGCGGTCTCATAGGGGACTTTAAGGAAATACTGATGAGGTGCGAGCATACTTTCCTTCGCATCATCTTCAAAATTGTTGAGGAGCGGGTTGAAAAGCAGGCTGAATACCATAACGACGCTTGCGAAGAAAAGTCCTACAAATATCGTGATATAGCCGGGAATGTTCTGAAACAGCACTCTGAGCCTGTAGCGGATGAGGATCGGTATCTTTGTGTTGAGCTTGAAGGCTTTTTTGCGCTGACGGCGTTTGAGGTCACGGCGGAGGAATCTCAGCGGCGAGAGCGAGAGCTTTGAGCGGAGCATTATGTAGTTTATCGCCATGAGTATCAGCAGTGGGATTATAGTGGTATCTATAAAAGCGTCAGCGTTCCAGAGAGTTTTGTAGCTTACGAGGCTGTACGAGCCGAGGTACATATCAGCCATGAAGTCCTTCAGCAGCGTATAGCCGAGGATATTTCCAATTAGGGAGGCGATGAGCAGGACAATGACAGGTGCAGCCATATAGTGTCTTATGAGCTCATGCTTTGTAGCGCCGGAGGCACGGAGCGTGCCGATAACGTTGGCTTCCTTTGTTATAGTATTGCTGGTCGTAACGGCAAATACGAACGAGATAATAACAACGAGCATATAGAGCATAACGAGGAACATGACGCGGTCACCGCCGATATCTTCACCGGAGAAGGTGATAGCACTGTTGCGGCATACCGGGATGAAGTTCACGAGCTGAGCTTTTTGTGAGACAGAGGCGAGAAGCTCCTGACTCATATCGTTGGCCTCCTTACCGAAGCGGTCGGAGGGCGGGGAATCGTACTGCCATGAATATGACCAGTGGATATCGCTTCCGGCAATGCGGTCGAACGCCTCAGGAGTTACAGCTCCTACGCCGAATTTCTCTGTATCGAACATGAAGTCGTTGTTGTTCTCAAACATCGCGGAATAGTCGGGCAGCGCGACCTTGCCGCAGATAGTGAAGCTTTCGCCGCCGAGGCTTATCTCATCGCCGATATAGAGGGAATTGCTTTTCATATAGAGCCTGTCGAGGGCGATCTCGCTGTTGCTTTCCGGCATATCGCCGCTCAGGAGGCAGATAGTGTTGACCTCAGTGCGTATCCTGAAAACGCGCACGGTGCTGCCGCCGACAGATTTTTTATCGAGGTAGTAGTTTTCAAAGAGCTTCACATCAGCCTCCTCAATGCTGCTGATGAGTGAATCGTCTGGCTTTTCCGCGAATTCGAGGTTGCCGTCCTCCATATTGTATTTTTCAAAGCTTTCGTCGTAGGCTTTTTTAAGGCTTGCATCAGCGACAAAAAAGCCTGATGCAACGCTGATTATCGCAAGCATGAAGAGGAATATAACGGCATATTTACCGGCTTCGGCGCGTATCTCGCGTGGGATGCGCCTGTTCATAGGATTTCTCATAGCCGCACCTTACCATTCAAGCTCTTCTGCGGGGATCTTAGAGGGATTGACCTCATTCTTCCTGATAACCCCGTCGCGGAGCTTAATAACGCGGTCAGCCATATTTCTGATAGCGTCGTTGTGGGTGACCATGATGACAGTGCTGCCGTATTTCTGGTTGACGGTCTCGATGAGTTTCAGTATCTCCTTCGAGGTATTGTAGTCGAGAGCGCCGGTAGGCTCGTCGCAGAGCAGGATATCGGGATTTTTGACGATAGCTCTTCCGATAGCTGTACGCTGCTGCTGACCGCCGGAGAGCTGATTGGGGAGCTTGTGGCGGTGCTCATAAAGTCCGAGAGTTTTGAGGATATCATCAACGTCGAGCGGGGAGCTTCCGAGATAAGCGCCGACCTCGACATTTTCCTTGATATTGAGGTTGGGGATGAGGTTGTACATCTGGAAGATATAGCCGAGGTGGCGGCGGCGGTAGAGCGTGAGCGCTTTCTCGTTCATGTCGGCGGTTTTCTCGCCGTTTATGGAAATATAGCCGCTGTCAGCGCGGTCGATGCCGCCGATGATATTTAGCAGTGTAGACTTGCCTGAGCCCGAGGGGCCGAGAAGCACGCAGAACTCGCCTTTTTCGAGCTCGAATGAAATACCCTTGAGTACCTCAACGCGGTTCTCCTCCTCGCCGAAGTGTTTTTTTATGTCGCTGATCTGTATAAACAAGCTGATCACTCCTTATATAAAGTTAGTGCGTACTAATAAAATACTACCACTTGGCGGGAGAAAAGTCAATAAAGTTGCGTATGGTTGTCAAATATTTGTCGGAAGCTCCAAATAGCCTCCGTGATGTGAGGAATAAACTGTCTTGTTTTATGGTTAGAAGCGATCGCTGGCAGGGGAGGGACGAGCAGATGTTTTGCCCCGATAAATACAATAAACAAAAAACGCATGAGAAGATATGTTCCCATGCGTAGGTTTTTATATGTCCGCGTCCATTGTTATGATGATGCTCCACTCCGGAAAAGCCGCCTCAGCCTCTGACCTTATCTCCTCCATAACAGCGCTGCGGTCCGGGAGGGCGAAATCAAGAATGACATCGAAGCTGAGCTGCTTTGTTTTTTCGTCCATATAGAAGCCGTGTATCTGCAAAACTCCATCATGCCGGAGAACCATTTCCGATATTCTGCTGCGGATGTCAGACTGACTGCTGTCAACCGAATAAATACCGATGCCCGCAAGGATGATGCCATGCTCAGTGTAGACGCTTTCGGCGATGCGGCGCTCCATACGGTCGATCTCGACGGCATTCATGTCGGAGGGGATCTCAACGTGTACCGAGCCGATGAGCCTGTCAGGACCGTAGCTGTGCAGCAGGAGGTCATATGCACCGGAGACTGCCTCATCGCTGCAAATGGTCTTCTTGACTGCGGAAACAATGTCGCGGTCGATGCGCTTTCCGAGGATTTCATCCACCGTGTCAAGGAGGATCTCAATACCAGCCCTGATGATGAAGGCTGAGATTATTATACCAACGAATGCCTCGAGGTTGAGCCCGGTGAACTTGCATATCAGTGCACTCGCAAGAACCGATGCCGAGAGCACCGCGTCGAAAAGTGCATCTGAACCAGAGGCGGCAAGTGAGCCTGAATTGGCTTTTTTTCCCATAGCAGAAACGTACCGCCCGAGTACGACCTTGACTGCAACAGCGGCTCCGACGATTATCAGCGAAACTATCGAGTAGTCCGGGTCAGTAGGTGAGAAAATCTTCTTCACCGACTCTATCCCGGCAGCAATACCGGCATACAGAATGATGACTGCCACGACCATTGCGCTGAGGTATTCCGCACGACCGTGCCCGAGAGGGTGTTCCTTGTCAGGCTTTTTTCCGGCGAGCTTGGTGCCTATAATCGTAACAAGTGACGAAAAAACGTCGCTGAGGTTGTTCAAAGCGTCGAGGACAACAGCGATAGAGCCTGAGATAAGCCCCACCGCAGCTTTGAAGGCTGAGAGGAGAATATTTGTAACTATGCCTATAATACTTGTTCTGACGATGATTTTATTTCTGTCCATAGAAAGTTCCTCCCGGTTTTTTTGAGCGGCGCAAATGCTCCGTTCGGACATTTTAATTATTATACCACAGATAATTGATAATTTCAATACGCCGGGGATTTGATTAGTATATTTTTTTTATTCGGGGCTATTGATTTTTTCAGGCAGATATGATATAATATCATAGTAATTTATGCAGTGGTATCGAAGTGGTCATAACGGACATGACTCGAAACATAGTCGTTCCTGAGCTTGCCGCACTTTGATATATCCCTGTTCTGCGTGGTTTCAGCGGTGTTCGCAGTTGTGTTTGCAATCGGCTTTCTCGCAGTTTTCTCGCAGTTTTATAGTTAAATTAAATACGCAGTGGTATCGAAGTGGTCATAACGGACATGACTCGAAATCATGATGC
>ODAI013885213.1_pt1 | contig 26738 bp, 20 predicted proteins | sample 1539321 | NCBI WGS metagenome assembly ODAI01 (sample SAMN02144231, study PRJEB22623) | gut metagenome | biome: sheep rumen | host: Ovis aries | place: New Zealand
AGGACGAAATGAGCTTGACATCAAGGAATGTGTCCGTTGTGTAAATGCACCGCAGGCGCATTTACACAACATCTGAAAATCTGTTTTGCAGATTTTCAGTCAATAACTGCCTTTTGGCAGTTATTGAGGACACATTACTTATCCGATAATATCCCTTACATTATACAACACATTTCCGAAAAAATCAATACCGAAAACCATTTTTTTGGCATTTTGGCAATAATTTTAGTAATATCCGTCAATAATAGCTTAGAAGAAGATCAGTCGCTGCGCTCGATCTTTAATCATCGTTTCCCTAAGAAGGAGATCCCGGATATGAAATATACGAAGCTTGACATTTACAAGAAACAGCTCCGCAGGCTGCGGAAAAGGCTGAGATCGCAGGGAGGGCACCGTCTGTGTGCTGAGATAACCGCACTTATCGGGGAGATACCGGATTTCCGTGTACACTCGGCGGGAAGTCTTCCGCTTATAACATACGCTCTGAGCGACACTGACGAGCTTACGACCGAGAGTGTCGAAAAGGCGCTTATGCCTTACGCGGACGTTCTTGACAACGCCGACTTCATGACGCTTATGTGGCAGGTAAGGTTTGCCGCCCTGCTCAAAGCTTCATCTGACGGTGAAAAGCGTGATCTCATTTATGCATCGGCAGATGTTGACGCGGAGCATATAAACGAACAGCTCAACCCCCTTTGCATCAGATATTCCGGCGAATCGGAGTACGAGCTTTCAGATGAAAACACACGTGCAATGATGCGCGCGGCGACCACACGCTGTTCTCAGGCAGCCGGGATAGATGAGCGAAAGCTTGCCTCAGAGTATCTCATTACCTCAAAACATTCCGGCACCGGACTCGGCGATGTCATAAAAAGCGATGTCCGCCGGTTATTCCCGAATGTAAATATCCACTATTACCTGCTGCTCCAGAATGTCATGGCACTTGGTATCTGTGCGCTGACCGCCGTGTTTGTCGGCTGGGTCGCTGGTATCGCCGTATATGCTCCGGCAGCGGCAGTTGCAAAAATACTCATCGACGCTATGCTGCTGAGAGGGAAGAATGTGTGGGGCGTTCCTTCCGCAAAGCTTTCCGAAGCCGAGAATTATGAAGCAGTCTGCGCTCTGTCGGTGCTTGTATCCTCCGAAAAGGATATCAGTGACGGCCTTGAAAGACTGAGGCGGGCCGGACTCAAAAACAACACCCGCAACATAAGCCGCTGTCTGCTGTGCGATCTGCCGCCTGCGCTTGATGCCGAGATACCCGCAGATGATGCAATATTGCAGGCTGCAAAACGCGCTTATGAAAATTCCGACGGAAAGACCGCGATAATATTCCGTCACCGCGCCTACAGCCGAACACAGCGGAAATTTCAGGGCAGAGAACGCAAAAGGGGCGCGGTAGAAGACCTTATACGCTTTATCTGCGGAGATAAGGTATCGTTCCGTGCGGTTTACGGGAATATCAGCAGTTACATCGGTGTGCCGTTTGTCTGCGCTCTTGACTATGATACATTGCCGCTTATGGACAGCATAAATTCACTTATCGCTGCTGCGATACACCCCTGCAACAGCGAATACGGTATCTTTGCACCTCGTATTACCACATCTCTTTCGGCATCGCTCAGGACAGGGCTTACACGCCTTTTCGGGACGGGCGGCTGCTCAGGTGCAAGCGTCTATGACAGTATGTCCTCCGAGCTGTATTTCGACCGTTTCGGAGAGGGGACCTTCACCGGAAAGGGACTTATCCGCACCGGAAGATATTACCGCAATTGTGTGGGCAGACTGCCGGAGGAAAGAGTTCTTTCCCACGACATAATAGAAGGCGGTATCCTTGGGACCGCATACTGCGGAGATATCGAATTCAGTGACAGTCTCCCTCCGACAACAAAGGGATTCTTCAAGCGCAGTCACCGCTGGATCAGGGGGGATTTCCAGAACCTGCGGTTCATGGCAAGCAAGGATCTCTCACTGCTCACAAAATATAAGCTCATAGATAACGTCCGACGGGCGATGACTCCTCTGAACGCGGTGCTGATATTGTTCTTCACGAGCCCCATGGGCGGAGCTGTCGCGCTGCTTTCCGCGATAGTTGCGGTGCTTTCGGTGACAATGCCGTTTATTCTCGGGCTGATCCCTGCTGCTTTCAGAGGGCTTGGATTTTCAAATACCCGCGAGTTCTACGCACCCATAACCTCACTTACACGTCAGCTCGTTTCACGGATCTTCGCGGAGATAATATTCCTCGGCAAGAACGCTCTTATCGGGCTTGATGCGCAGGTGCGCTCGATCTGGCGAATGATAACGGGAAGGAGACTTCTTGAATGGCAGACAGCCTCAGCATTTGACAGCACATCAGCTGTGGGGCTTGCCGGAATGGTACCCGCAAGCCTTCTCGGAGCGCTGCTGTTCGGTGTCAGTGTCTATTTCGGGAATATCTTCAACGCGGTCATAGGACTTCTCATCGCCTGCTGTCTGCCGGTGTCGGTCTTCTGCGACAAGGTATATAATGCCGGAACAAAGCCTGTCAGAGAATCCGATCGTAATCAGCTCACCGAAGAGGCGCGCCGTGAATGGAGATTTTATACCGACAGAGTGACTGCCGAGGACAATTATCTTCCGCCTGACAATGTGCAGTATTCGCCGGTCTTCCGCGTTTCTCACCGCACCTCTCCTACAAATATCGGAATGTATCTGCTGTCCTGCGTATGCGCAAATGAGCTGGGATTCATAGATAACGAAAGACTTATAACTCTGCTTGACCGCACGATCACCACAGCCGAGCATCTCCCGAAATACCGCGGAAACCTTTATAACTGGTATTCGACAGACAAGCTCACCGTGATAGACCCGTTCGTCTCATCGGTTGACTGCGGTAATTTTCTCTGCTGTCTCGTTGCGGTAAAGCAGAAGCTTATCTGCGATATACCTTCAAGCCCTCTTATACGCAGGATCGGGCGGCTCATCTCGGACGCGGACATCGGGATATTTTATAACAAGTCACGAAAGCTTTTCTCTGTGGGAATTGATTCAGACACAGGTAAAAAAGCTCCTAACTGCTACGATATGCTTATGTCCGAGGCAAGAATGTTAAGCTTTTTTGCGATAGCACAGGGAAAAGCCGACCGGTCTCACTGGCGGGCGCTTTCGAGGGTAATGAGCAGGGACGGATATTACGCCGGACCTATCGCATGGTCAGGGACGATGTTTGAATACTTCATGCCTGAGCTGCTGCTTGAATCCAAGCGCGGCAGCCTCTGTTATGAGGCGCTGGGCTATGCCGTGCACTGTCAGAAAGAAAGAGGACGCGCTATGCATCTTCCTTTCGGCGTGTCGGAGAGCGGATATTATGCCTTCGACCGTGAGCTCAACTATCAGTACAAAGCTCACGGTGTTCAGAAGCTCGCTCTTTGTGCGGGAATGGACAGAGAATATGTGGTCAGTCCGTATTCGAGTTTTCTTGCGCTTTCATACAGCTTTTCGGAGTGTATGAAGAATATATCCCGACTTGCGGACAAGGCGTTTTCACACGCAAAATACGGATTCTATGAAGCGGTGGATCTTACCGGCGCAAGGACCGGAGCCGCTGCCGCCGTTGTAAAGAGCCACATGGCGCATCATGTGGGAATGAGCATCTGCGGAATAACCAATACACTTTGTGAAGGGAGGCTGCGAAAGCTTTTCATGTCAGATGAGACTATGCAGCGTGCTGACGAGCTGCTTGAAGAAAGAGTAATGGCAGGTGAGGTTGTCGTGGATATCGAAAAGCTCCGTGACCGCAGTGCCGCTGACAACAGGAGCGAGACATACGACGAGTTTTCTGTTCTGCGTCCGAGGTTCAACGTGATCTCAAATATGAGAATGACGGTATTCGCGTCTGATACCGGACTCTGTGCGGACAGATATGACGGACGTGCTGTGACTTATCCGATACGCGATCATCTGCGCCGTCCGGACGGCCTGTTTATCGGCATCAGGGAGGGAGACGCGGAGATACCTTTTTATATGACGCAGTTCGCCGGTGATGTTCCCATAAAGAGGAGCGTCACATTCCGCGAAAATTCGTCCGAATACTACACTGTCTCCACAGGTCTTGCCTGCGGTATGCGGCTTTCGGTATTCGGAGAAAAGGCGGCTGTTGTGCGCGATATCGTTATCGAAAACACCTTTCATTACGACAGGAGCGTTGAGATCTATGCATATCTGCGTCCCGCGCTTGCGCCTGAGGCGGACATCATAGCTCACCCGGCATTTGCCGAGCTTTTCATAAAGCCGATATACGATGTTGAGAACGAGCTTTTCCTTGCCCGCAGGAGGGATCGCGCCGACGGCAAGGAGACATGGCTGGCTATGGGATTCCGCAAAACGGGGGAAATGAAATATTCCTTCTCGCGTGAAAATGTGCTGGAGCACAACAAGCCTGCCGACTTCTCGAAGGGATTTGCGCTCAGACGCTCCGATGAAGCGGCAATTCCCACTCCCTGCATCTTTGTACGTCTTGCCGCCGATATTCCCGGGGATTCTGAATACCGCAACGCGCTGTTCATCTGCTGCGGTGAGAGCAGGGAAGAGGTCATCGGGCTTGCTCTTGAGGTGAGAGAAACTGCCCCTTCCGACGATCCGGATTCTCCCTATGGCGCCGCGGTATCGCCGCTGCCGAAATCAACGCTCTGCGGAAGACTTGCAAGGGGAATGCTCCCTGCGATGCTGTGTGCGGACGTCTTTTCCGAGGAAATACTTGAATCGCGCTCGTCTCTCGGTCAGGATACGCTCTGGAGGTTCGGCATAAGCGGCGACCGTCCTATTGCCGTGTATATCTACGGAAGTGATGAATCCCGTGCCGAAGCTGCCGCTCTTATGGCTAAGGGGCTGTCTGAATGCGGCACACCCGTTGATGTGATAATGCTGTGTGACAACATCGCTGACAAATCCCGCGCGCTGTTTCTTTCATCGGGCGGTGAGAAGTGCATCTATCCCGTAATGTATTCTGAGCTGACTTCCGACGAGCTTGCATTTATAATGAAATCGGCAGTGTATGTTTTCGGAAAGGGAGAACTGCGCCGGCCGCCGGAAAAGCTGATGGATATCATTCCCGCAGAGCCGTATGAGACGGGACTTTCGGAAGGGTTCAGGGACAGCGGCTATATCATTAAGAAGAAGGGACACCCGCTCTGCAACGTCATAGCTTCTGAAGAATTCGGCTGCATCGTTTCGCAGAATTCACTCGGTTTCTCATACGCGATGAACAGCCGTGAGAACAAGCTTACCCCGTGGTACAACGACATCATGCGCGACAACAACGGCGAGATGCTGCTTGTCAAGGGGCTCGGCAGATATTATGATATCGTATCCGGCAGCACTGCGGTCTTTTCTCCGGGAAAAGCAGAGTATCTTTCACGAATCGGAAAGCTCATCTTCCGCACAGAGGTCGGGGTATTGCAGTCAGGAACAGGGAAGCGCCTTACCGTGCGCATCGAGAATACCGGTGACATCGAAAAGCAGTGCGCACTGTCGTATTACACCGAGCCGGTACTTGCCGCGGACAGGAAAATGACCAATTACGGCGCGAAGCTCTCATATCGCAGGGGGAATAATTCGGTAATCATCCGCAATCACACAAACGCCGGCTTCTCCGGTGAGATGGCGGTAGGCTGCAATGCTGACTGTGTTATGACAACGGACAGAGAGCGTTTTCTTGCCGGTGAGGTGAACGGAGAAGTAAGACCGTTTGCGAACAGCTGCGCTGCCGTTACCGTAAAAGTAAAGATCCCCGCACACTCGGTCGCTGATGTGAAGTTTTCGATGTGCTTCAGCACAACGGACGCTGAAAAGATGCTTACGGTGCTGAATAATGCTCTTCCGTCGGAATTTGCGGTAAAATACGAGCGTCACCCGATGATAAGCAGCGGCAATGACACTTTTGACAGACTCTATAATGTATGGCTGCCGTGGCAGATACTCGGCTGTCGTATGCGGGCAAGAAGCGGTTTCTATCAGAACGGCGGAGCTTACGGATTCAGGGATCAGCTCCAGGACAGCACAGCGGCGGTGTATTTCATGCCGTCTGAGGCAAAGCGGCAGATACTGCGCTGCTGCGGTTCACAGTTCATTGCAGGTGATGTGCTGCACTGGTGGCACGAGACAGACGAGGGAAAAAAGGGGATCCGCACGAAATGCTCGGACGATATGCTGTGGCTGCCTTATGCGGCTGCCGAGTATTTCAGAGTTACCGGTGATATCGGTATTTTCGGTGAGAATGTGAGCTATATAAACGGCGACGAGCTTGGAAATCTGCATGAAAAGTATATACAGGTAACACAGAGCGGAGTTGCCGCAAGCGTATATGAGCACTGCGTAAAGGCGCTCGACAGATGCTACCGGACAGGCTCACATTCGCTGATAAAAATGGGGAGCGGTGACTGGAACGACGGCTATAACCGGGTAGGTGAGGACGGCATAGGCGAAAGTGTCTGGCTTTCGATGTTCTATATCGCGGTAGTGAAACTGTTCGCACCCATAAGCCGGAAGCTCGGAGATGACGGATATGCGGCGGAGCTTGAGAAGCGTGCGTCCTCGCTTACTGCGGCGGCAGACGACAGCGCCTTCGAGAACGGCTATTATCTGCGCGCATTTTATGATAACGGAAACAAAATGGGAGCGGCAGGAAACGAGTGCTGCTGCATAGACCTTCTGCCGCAGGCGTTTGCGGTACTTGCGGGACTTCCGGACAGACAGCGAAGCGCAAGTGCGCTCAAAGCGGCGCTTGATAAGCTGTATGATGAAAAGAACGGGATAATAAAGCTGTTTGATCCGCCTTATTATCCGGAGTCGAATGAAGATCCCGGCTATGTGCGCGGCTATCCTGAGGGTATCCGCGAGAACGGAGGACAGTACACTCATGCGGCAGTATGGCTTGCACTGGCATTTCTCCGCAGCGGCGACCGGAAGACGGCGGAAAAGCTTGCGCTTGCTCTGTGTCCGGCGGAAAGAAACAGCGCCTACAGGAATGAGCCCTACTTCATGTCGGCGGATATCTATACAAATCCTGAATGTTACGGCAGGGGAGGCTGGTCAATGTACACCGGCTCGGCAGCCTGGTATTACAGGCTGCTCGGCGAGCTTTACGGCGGCTGAGATGCGGGGAGACGAGAGGAAGTGAACCCCCTTTCCCACGGGGAAAGGAGTTTCCCTCCCTCTACCCTCCCCGAACCCCTCCATACTCTCTCCTTCCTGAAAGGCGGCTCCCTGACGGAAATCAACAAGCATCTGCACAGTTTCAGAATTAGTGTGAATATGAGACTTTATAAAAGGAAAACTCACTTTCGGATCCCGGCAGAGAGTTGAGACAGAAAGAACAAAAAATGCTAATTTTAATTTTATCTATTGCAATTTTAAAGAAAATAATGCATAATAGAAGCAGAGGATGTGAAAAGGAGAAATTGCAATGGATTTTTTACAGACAGATGTATATACCGAGTCAAAGGCGGTGGACGTTCTTGTTATGCAGCTCTCAGAGCTGGGCATAACAGGTTTTGTCATACACGACAGCGCGGATTTTGACGAGTTTCTGAACGACAAGAACGCAAACTGGGATTATGTTGATGATGACCTTATGGGACTAAAAACAGTTCCCACGCATATAACCCTGTATCTCCAGGACAATGCTCAGGGACTTGAAACTCTCGCCGAACTCAAAGGTGCGCTTGCCGAGCTTCACGCAAAGGATCCGGACTTTTACGGAAGTCTGGAGATACATATAGACAGCGTGCGTGAGGAAGACTGGGCGAATAACTGGAAACAGTATTACAAACCGTTCAATGTCGGAAAAAAGCTTACGGTAAAGCCGTCATGGGAAAGTGTCGATCCTGCCGACGGCAGAAAGATACTCGAAATAGATCCGGCTTCAAGCTTCGGAACAGGACAGCATCATACCACAAAAATGGTTATGGAGCTGCTTGAAGAAGTGATAAACGGCGGAGAGAAAATGCTCGATCTCGGCTGCGGGAGCGGCATACTGTCGATAGCGGGACTGCTCCTCGGCGCGGATAATGTCGTAATGGCAGATGTTTTCGAGAACGCGGTGAATACCGCTGCCGAAAATGTGCGGAAAAACGGATTCGATGACAGCAGATTCAGCGCTTATCGCGGAAATATTATAGATGACCGTCCGCTTCGTGAAAAGATAGGCGCAGGCTATGACATCATCACGGCAAATATCGTTGCAGATGTTATAATCGCAATGAGCGGACTGTTCGGAGGATTCCTGAAACCGGAGGGTACACTGATAGTTTCCGGAATAATCGACGAGCGTCTCGATGAGGTGCTCGCTGCGCTCACCTCAGCCGGATTCTCAGTAAAGACCCGTAAAAACGCAGAGGGCTGGAATGCCATAGTGCTTGGGAGGACAGAATGACAATATCGGTTTGTATGATAGTTAAGAATGAAGAGCCGAGACTGCGTGCCTGCCTTGACAGCTTAAAACCGATCGCGGACGAGATAATAATTGTCGATACCGGCTCAACGGACGGAACAAAGGCTGCTGCTGCGGAATATACCGACAAAATATACGATTTTGAGTGGATAGACGACTTTTCGGCAGCGAGGAACTTCGCTTTCTCAAAAGCAACAATGGATTACATATACACTGCCGATGCCGATGAGGTCATAGATGAGAAGAATATCCGGCTTTTCAGACAGGTAAAGCAGCTTCTTCCTCCTGAAGTCGAGATCGTTCAGATGCATTATCTTAATTTCATGGAAGAAAATACCACATACAATTCAAAGCGCGAACTGCGTCCGAAACTGTTCAGGCGCATACGCACATTTGAGTGGATAAATCCGGTGCATGAAACAGTTCGGCTTGATCCTGTCATATACAACAGCGATATCGAGATACAGCACCTCGCGGAAGGGAACCATTCAAAGCGCGATATTGCAACTTTCAGAAAAGCAATAAAAAAGGGAATGAGGCTGGATAAAGTGCTTCATTCCATGTATGCGAAAGAACTGTTCATTGCAGGCGACACAGAGGATCTGATGCAGGCTGTGCCGTTTTTTGAGCAAAGCCTCTGTGATGAAAAACGCAGTGATGACGAGCATCGTGAAGCGCGCTGTGTACTTGCGAGGGCATACCGTCTCAGCGGCAATACAGAGGGATTTTTCCGCCTTTGCCTGCGTGAAGCCTTGATAATGCCATGTGCGGAGATATGCAGCGAGATCGGGCATTATTTCTATGACTGCAAAAACTACGCCGAAGCTCTCGACTGGCTGAACGATGCCATTTTCGAGACAGAAGCGGTGATAACGATATTTGTAAGAGGAACCGACAATCTGTATCTCCTTGCGGACTGCTGTGAAAAGACCGGCGACTCTGAAAGCGCCGCGAAATACCGCAGAATGGCAGCGGAGTGGGAGCTTCCGGAGACAGTCTGACAAGATCAGGTCAGACTGGGGAAGGAAGAGGAAGGGAACCCCCTTTCTGGAAGCTCATTTCGTCCTTCGGACGAACAAATGGCTTCAAGCTGCGCTATGAAGCCATTTGTTGGCTGATGAGCAGACATTAAGTATCTGCTCATATTATAAAAAGCAGAGACTCATACTAACCCTGGGCGTTAAGACCGAAGCTTACGGACAGAGCACCGTCAACGCGGTGCATATCGGTGCTGTCGAGTTCACCCATACGTTCTTTAAGTCGTTTTTTATCTAATGTACGTACCTGCTCCAGAAGCACCACAGAGTCCTTCGCAAGACCGCAGTTCACAGCGTCGAGCGATATATGTGTGGGAAGCTTGGTCTTTTCACGCTGACTTGTTATCGCAGCGGCAATGACTGTGGGACTGTGGCGGTTTCCTACATCGTTCTGTACGATAAGCACCGGGCGGATACCGCCCTGCTCGGACCCTACCACCGGACTCAGATCCGCATAGTATATTTCTCCTCGTTTTATAGTCATATTTATTACCGTCCTTTCCGGATATTTTGGTTTCTGTTATTATTTTTAACGTCCTTTCGTGAATTATTCAGTGTGTCGGCGGCTTAATACATTTTATTTGCTTTAAAGGGATTTTGCCACTTGACTTTTTTCCGGAATGGTGTATAATTAATATTGGTAAGTTGGCTATTTGGGTGAATATTATGCATAACAGAAATTATTTGAGATTATCGGCATTTGCCGCAGCGCTTTTAATGCTGTGTTCCTGTGGGAACACCAATTCCGCAAAGCCGGAGGATACCTCCGAAGCCGTGACAACTTCCGCCGTGTCGGCTGACAGTCCGGCAGCAGAGCAGACAAGCACAGAAGGTACAACGGCTGAACCGCAGAAAACAACACAGCCGGCAGTTACTTCCGACGAGCCCGATCTTTCAGAATTGAGCGATGCCGAAAAGCGTCAGCTTATTATCGAAAAAGCTATGCTTCAGACCGGAAACACAGAGCGGCTGCTGAAAGTGTTTGAAAAGGCTGAAAAAGGTGAAGAAGTAGTCGTTGCGTACATCGGCGGTTCGATCACCGAGGGTTATACGCTGAAGCCCGAAGAGTGCTGGGCAAAGCTTACATACGACTATCTGTGCGAAAAATATCCCGATGCAAAGATCAGATATGTAAACGCCGGAATGAGCGGTACTCCCTCAACTCTCGGACTGATACGCTTCGACCGTGACGTGCTCGGTGCCTATGGCGATCCCGATCTCGTATTTATCGAGTTTGCCGTGAATGACGCTCAGGACAGCGTCAGCAAGGAAGCTTATGAGTGCCTTGTCCGCAAAGCGTACGGAAGCGAATCCGATCCTGCTGTGATACTTATGTTTATGCGCACGGATATCGGCTATACCTGTCAGGATCATCAGAGTGAGATCGGATATAATTACGGTCTGCCGATGATAAGCCTGAACGACGGGTTGTCGTGGGCTATCGACAACGGCATAATGACCTGGGAAGAATACTCAAACGACGGTGCCCACCCGAATCCCGACGGCAGCATACTGATAGCCGAAATGGTCGAAAAAATGTATGAAAGTGTGCTTGAAGGCGTTAGTTACGGGGATCATGAGGTTCCCGATGTAAAAAAAGTTGAGGACGTCACACCGCTGTACGGCGATTCATTCGTAGAGATGAGTATGCTTGACAATGGGAATATCACTCCCGTATCTATAGGAGAATACAGCGAGACTGAGGTGCTTAACACGTTCCCCAACGGCTGGACGAGAAAAGGCGGCGACAACGAGGGCATAAGCTTCGAGATGACGTTCGACGATCTGTTCATCGTATATCACTGCAATAAGAGCAAGCGATTTGCCACAGCAGACGTATATATCGACGGAGAGCTTGAGACTTCGGTGAACAGCAGCTCAGAGGACGGCTGGAGCAATCCCGTTCCGCAGCTTGTACACAAGGGAGACGGAAAGGCTGAGACTCACACAGTTGAGCTGAAGATGCATGAAGGATTTGAAAAGGATTATTTCGGGATCCTCGCATTCGGCGTAACAGATAGTTAATAACCCACGAGGGTGATTATACCCACGCGGGTGATTATACCCACGCGGGTGATTATAAATGAAAGGACAGAAAAATAAAATGGCAGACAATAAGGCAAAAGCCGCAGCCGAAAAGGGCAGGGGCTTCATGAAGGAATTCAAGGAATTTGCGTTAAAAGGGAATGTAATGGATATGGCAGTCGGCGTACTGATCGGCGGTGCATTTTCAGGCATCGTTACAGCGCTCACGACTGACTTCATCAATCCTCTTATCGCATCTGTGGGCGGATCCGAGATCGCCGGAATGATAAGACTTCCGTGGGTATCTGCTGAGAAGTATGCGGCTCTTGAAGCGGCAGGCGATTTTGATACGATCAAGTCTCTTTCTCTTGATTATGGACATTTCCTCACCACAGTTATAAACTTCCTTATAATGGCACTTATCATATTCCTGCTGATGAAGGGCGTAAACAAGCTCATGTCTATCGGCAAGAAGAAGGAAGAAGAAGCAGCAGCCGCTGAAGAAGCAGCACCGCCGGAGCCTACCAAGGAAGAGCTTCTGCTTACCGAGATCAGAGATCTTCTTAAAGAACAGAACAAGAAGTAACTATCACAGCTTCGGGCTGAAAAAACAAATAGCACAGAGTTTGAATGAACTCTGTGCTATTTGCTTTTTTCTGACTGAGATCCGATCCTGAGCGGAAGGTCGGTTATTCATCTGATTCGCCGGGATCGCTGTCGGAGCTGTCATCTGTTTCAGGCTCATCATCTGTATCGGCATCATCGTCTGTGAGGACTTCGGCAGCTTCTTCGGCTTCGGAGATGCGGATATCTTCTTCGGATTCCTGCTCCACAGCCTCTGTTTCCTGACTGTCATCATGCTCGGTACGTGTGAATGAAACGACCTTGTTATCTTCGGTGAGTCTCATTACGCGCACGCCGGTAGCGTATCTGCCCATGTTGCGCAGATCGTTGGCACGGATACGTATGATAACGCCGTCGGAGCTGATAAGTATGACATCATCATCGGTGCCGAGGGCGCGGATTCCGCAGACATAGCCCTTTTCGTCGCTTACCTTGTAGTTGAGGACACCATATCCGCCTCTCTTGCGCATAGGATATTTCAGAAGCTCTGTGCGGCGTCCGAGTCCTCTGTCGGTAACTGTCAGTATCGTCATCTCTTCGTTGTACGCCTTGGTCGCGCCGACAACGTAGTCGCCTTCACGCAGCCTGATAGCACGAACGCCGGAAGCTGTTCTTCCCATGCTGCGTACATCTGTTTCCCAGAAGCAGATAGCGTTTCCGTTGTGTGTGGCAACAAGCACTCCCGAATCTCCCTCGGTGATGTGTGCAGCTGCGATCTCGTCGTCTTCGGCAAGATTTATTGCGCGCAGTCCTTTTTTGCGTATATTTTTGAATGCGGAGAGCGGAGTCCTCTTTATCTTGCCCTGTTTTGTGACACAGATAAAGAACTTGTTTTCCGCGAAGTCGGGAGTCTTCATTATCGCGGCGATCTTTTCGCCCTCTTCAAGCTGGATCAGGTTCACAACGTTAGTACCTCTGCTCTGACGTGAGCCCTCGGGAACTTCAAAGCACCTGATCTTGTGCATATTGCCCTTGTTCGTCACAAAGAGGAGATTGTCATGCGATGAAGAAATGAACACGTTCTCGACAAAATCCTCGTCACGCTGCTTGATGCCGGAAACTCCCTTTCCGCCTCTGCGCTGGAGATTGTAAACTTCCATAGGCTGACGTTTCAGGTATCCGAGATTTGTGTAGGTAAGAACACATTCTTCCACCGGTATCAGGTCTTCGATATCGACTTCACCGCTTACCTGCTCTATAGATGTACGGCGCTCATCGCCGTATTTTTTCTTGATAGCTTCGAGCTCTTCACGGATAACGGCATAGACTTTTGACTTATCCGAAAGGATCTCCATAAATCCGCCGATCTTGCCCATTATCTCGGCAAGTTCTTCTTCTATCTTCTCTTTTTCGAGTCCGGTGAGCTGTGCAAGACGCATCTGCACGATAGCGTCTGCCTGTGCTTCTGAAAGTCCTATTTCATGCTCGAAAGCTATATTCTTGTACTGATCGTCCATAGCGCGTGTGAGAAGCTGACCGAGATCTGCCTCTCTGAAGCGTTCCATAAGGCGGTCTTTACCTTCCTGCACGGTCTTGCTCGAACGCAGTATCGCGATCACTTCGTCGATATTGTCTATTGCAAGCATGAATCCCTGCAGCAGGTGAGCGCGGTTGCGAGCCTTTTCAAGATCGAATCGTGTTCTGCGCTCGATTACATCTACCTGGAAATCAAGGTAGTTCGTGAGCATATCCTTGAGCGGCAGAACTTTTGGTTCGCCGTTCACAAGAGCGAGCATAATAACGCCGACGGTATCCTGGAGCTGAGTGTAGGTGTAGAGCTTGTTAAGCACTACATTTGCGTTTGCGTCGCGCTTGAGCTCCATTACTATCTTCATACCTGTCCGGTCGGACTCGTCCCGGAGTGTTGCGATCCCTTCTATGCGCTTGTCGTGCATCAGTGCGCCGATAGATTCGAGCAGACGTGTCTTGTTCACCATATAAGGTATCTCAGTGACAACGATGCGGGTATGAGTTTTTTCTTCTATTATCTCGGCTCTGCCGCGGAGGGTGATCTTACCTCTGCCGGTGTAGTATGCGGAGCGTATTCCCGAATACCCCATAATGACACCGCCTGTGGGGAAATCGGGACCTTTGATGCAGCTCATGATACTTTCTATTCCTGCATCGGGATTGTCTATAAGAAGATCTATGGCATCTATTACCTCACAGAGATTGTGAGGGGGGATATTTGTTGCCATACCAACGGCGATACCGATACTTCCGTTTACAAGGAGATTCGGGAATCTTGACGGCAGAACGGTAGGTTCTTTGAGCTTATCATCGTAGTTGGTGCCGAAATCCACAGTATCCTTGTTGATATCGGCGAGCATCTCATTTGCGATCTTAGCGAGTCTTGCCTCTGTGTAACGGTAAGCAGCCGGCGGGTCGCCATCGACCGAACCGAAGTTTCCGTGACCGTCCACCATTGGATAGCGCAGAGAGAAGTCCTGTGCGAGACGCACCATTGCATCATATACAGAAGCGTCACCGTGGGGGTGATATTTACCGAGAACCTCACCGACGGTATATGCGCACTTTCTGTACGGCTTATCGGAGGTATTGCCGGCATCGTTCATGGTGTAGATTATACGTCTGTGTACGGGTTTAAGCCCGTCTCTGACGTCCGGAAGCGCACGGGAGACGATAACGGACATGGAGTAATCGAGGAACGACTGCTTTACTTCCTTTTCTATATCTCTTTCTATAAGCTTCTCATTCGGGTGGATCGACTCCACGTAATTTTGTTCCATTGGGTTGTATTTCCTTTCAAAAAGTTGCAGGGAGCATGTGGGTTCTGCAGCGGGGTCAAGCGCCCTTGCGCTTGCGCGGGTCAAGGGGTGCGGAGCCCCTTGTCAGGGTCATAGGGGCGAAGCCCCTATCCAAAAGGCACGCTTCCGCAGGGTTCAAGTGGCGGCAGCCCCTTGTGGGGTCATAGGGGCGAAGCCCCTATCCAAAAGGCACGCTTCCGCAGGGTTCAAGGGGCGGCAGCCCCTTGTGGAGGGTCACAGGGGCATCGCCCTTGTGTGGTACAGGGGCATCGCCCTTGTGTGGTACAGGGGCATCGCCCCTGAGTAAGAATGCAGATCACACCAAACCCTTTTCCTCAAAATAGCTTTTGAAATCAAGGATTTCCTTATCGCTGAGGCAGCGTTTCGGGATCGCGTGGATATAAGATCTGTTAATGAAGACGAAGAGCACATTTTTGCCCTCAGCCATACATATTTCTGTTTCGGTCAGCAGATAAACTGTCTTTTCGACCTGAGTCTCGTCTTTTACGAGATCGGGATTTTCTGCAATTTCTTTAGCAGCCTCACTGCCTTCTTCGACTGTGAATACGCCGTGTCTTGTAATTGCGACAGTTTCGGTCTTGGCATCTTCGGGGATAATATCAGTCTCGATCTCTATCTTATCCTCATACAATCTCATTTCATAAGTCTCATCGGTACCGAGCTGTTCGAGTCCTGCCATCATTTTTTTCTGAATGATGACGGGTTTTATCCAGTTGAAAACGAGGATACCGAGGGCGAGACCGCCGGCGATATAGCCCATAGGGCTTGTTGGGTTACGGATTATGAGATCGGCGGCAAGCACAATAACAATGAGGTACACAACAGAATAAATGATCTTTCTGCGCAGGGTATATTTATTCTGGAACGCCTTATATGCTTCCTGTATCTCTTCCGGTGTATTATCGTATTTTATCTTGAAAATTTCACTCATAGGGTTTTGTTCCTTAATTTATCAGGAATGATGGCATATCTCAGATGAACGCAGTGTTGTTGTTTGCGAGCAGCAGGATCCCGAGGGAAACGGTAAGTGCGGTGACGATTATAGCTGCCGCGACATCGCCCTTCTTGTTTTCATGCAGGAATTTTGTGATGCACAGTGCGGAGTAGATCCCGCCTGAAATGAGGATAGCCGCAGCGGATATCGAGAAGTCGCCGCCCGTGAAGAGCGTGACAACGCACGCTGCCCAGACTATGAGAAGCGCCCATTTGAAGAATTTACGTGCAGTTGCACAAACGTCCTCATCTTCGTCCTTGACCTTGTCGATAACGGATTCGTGTCGCTTTTCGTCGGCGTAGATCTGTTCCATACGCGCGAGCTTATCTATCTGCTTCTGATTGTTTTCTTCGGAGTTCATATTATTCCTTTCGGGGTATATGGAAGTCGGTCAGATATCGAGATTCTCAACAAATCTTGCGTTCGTCTCGATGAATTCACGTCTCGGTTCAACCTTGTCGCCCATGAGGATAGAGAATATCATATCAGCTTTTGCGGCATCTTCCATACTTACACGTATCATAGTACGGCGCTCGGGATCCATAGTTGTTTCCCAGAGCTGTTCGGGATCCATTTCACCCAGACCTTTGTATCGCTGTACATCGACCTTTGCGTCCTTTTCGCCGGAAAGCTCGCTGATATAGGCATCTCTTTCCTCATCCGAGAAAGCATATCGTACCTGCTTTCCTTTTGATACCTTGAACAGCGGCGGCTGAGCGAGATAAACATGCCCCTCTTCGATAAGCGGGCGCATGAAGCGGAAGAAGAAGGTCAGCAGCAGCGTGCGGATATGAGCGCCGTCAACATCGGCATCCGCCATTACCACGATCCTTCCGTAGCGCAGCTTAGTTATGTCGAAATCTTCGCCTATGCCGGTACCGAGGGCTTTTACTACAGGCGAGAGCTTGTCATTATTGTAAACCTTGTCCGCACGCGCTTTCTCAACGTTGAGCATCTTTCCCCAGAGCGGAAGTATCGCCTGGAAAGCGCTGTTTCTGCCCTGCTTTGCCGAACCGCCCGCCGAGTCTCCCTCGACGATGTATATTTCGGTGCGCGTGGTATCTTTTTCGTAGCAGTCGGAGAGCTTACCGGGAAGTCCGGCGCCGTCCGCTGCGGACTTTCTCTTTGCTTCCATAGCCTTTTTCGCCGCATCTCTTGCCGCCTGCGAATTGATAGCTTTGGTTACTATTATATTTGCAGTTTCGGGGTGTTCTTCAAAATAATACGTGAGCTGTTCGGTGATGATCTTATAGACAACCGGCGATACTTCGGGATTACCGAGCTTGCCCTTTGTCTGACCCTCGAACTCACACTCCGGCAGTTTTACGGAGATAACGGCATTTATCGCTTCTCTGATAGCCTCGCCCGAGATAGCGACAAATTCTTTCTTATCCTCATCGTCTTTCTTCTTTGCGGAAGCCTTTTTCGGCTTCTTCTGGGCAGCCTGCTGTTCCTGATATGCCTTCACGAAGTCATTCACGACCTTATTCAGCGCTTTCTTGAACGCAGTCTCATGTGTTCCGCCGTCAATGGTATGGATATTGTTTGCAAATGAGCGGAACGCCTCGCTGTTGAAGTCCGTGTTGTACTGGAATGCCGCTTCTACGGTGATGTCGTCCATTACACCGCTGAGGTAGATGACATCGGGGTGCAGACGGTCTGCACCTCTCATATCCTGAAGCCATTCGACATAGCTGATGATACCGCCCTCATAGCGCAGGGATTCGCCCTGAATGTTATCAGGGTCGCGGGTATCGGTGAGGTTAATGAGCAGTCCGCCGTTGAGAAAAGCCTGCTCTCTCATTCTGTCGAGCAGAGTCTCATAGTCGAAAACCGTCTCGTGGAATATGGTCCCGTCGGGCTTGAAGCGGACTTTCGTTCCGGTCTTGTCGGTCTTTCCGATGACCTTCATCTCTTCGTCATATTTACCGCGCTCAAACCGCTGGAAATGCACTTCTTTTCCGTCATAAACTTCAAGCTCGAGCCATTCGGACAGGGCGTTCACGACAGAGGCGCCCACGCCGTGCAGACCGCCGGATACTTTATATCCGCCGCCGCCGAATTTTCCGCCCGCGTGCAGTATGGTATAAACAACGGTAGCCGCCGAGATGCCCTCTTTTGGGTGTATTCCCGTCGGTATGCCTCTTCCGTTATCGGTAACTTCAATTATGTCTCCGGGTAGTATCTTCACGTCGATCTCGGTGCAGTAGCCTGCGAGAGCCTCGTCGATAGCGTTGTCAACGATCTCATAAACGAGGTGGTGCAGTCCGCTGGGACCGGTCGAACCGATGTACATTCCGGGGCGCTTGCGCACAGCTTCAAGACCTTCAAGTATCTGTATGTCGTCTGCGCCGTAATCGTGATCTGTTACTTTAGTATTATCGTCCATTTTCAAAATCCCTTATATTATAAATAGTATAAATCATTATAGCACATTCTGAAAAAAATTGCAAGCGTTTTAATACATTTTATACAAAAACAGCATACAGCCGGGGTACAGCTCGGCACAGGTGCGGTAAGTCCAGTGATGAAGCCGCCGGTACCCGATCTGTTCAGATGCCGGAAATATAAATCTTGACAAAATGAATAAAATGTGTTATAATCCAGAATGACCGATATAATAAGCCCATACGGACAGGCGGGTCAGATGCCGACAGCAGCAGAGAGAGCTGCATTATTGATTGAGTTAAAAGCTCAAATTTTATAAGATGATAACTTTATAATCGATCACTTGTGAAACGGTCAATAAGAACGGCATAGTCCGAAAAAATCTGCGGTATAATAATACCATACGATAAAAGACTATTTTAAGTGATACGATAACGTATCACTTTTTTATTATCAATGAAACCATTACGGAAGTAAAACTATGGATATTGAAAGACAAAGATCGGCACCGGTATATGAGGCGCTGGAAAGATTCAGAAAACAACGGGTAGTACCGTTCGATGTTCCCGGTCACAAAAGAGGCAGGGGAAACCCCGAGCTTGTGAAGCTTCTCGGGGAGCAGTGCGTAAGTCTTGATGTAAATTCCATGAAGCCGCTGGACAACCTCTGTCACCCCGTTTCTGTCATTTATGAGGCTGAACAGCTCGCCGCGGACGCTTTCGGCGCTGCTCACGCGTATTTTATGGTAGGCGGAACGACCTCCGCTGTGCAGAGCATGATATTAACAGCCTGCAAAGCCGGTGACAAGATCATACTTCCGCGCAATGTCCACCGCAGCGTAATAAACGCTCTTGTTCTTTGCGGAGCCATACCGGTGTATGTAAACCCTGATGTTGATAACCATATCGGGATAGCGCTGGGCATGGAGACTTCTCTTGTTGAGAAAGCAATGATCGACAATCCCGATGCTGTTGCTGTGCTGATAAACAATCCCACCTACTACGGTATCTGCTCGGATATCCGCTCGATAGTGACGCTTGCACATAAGCACAATATGCTGGTGCTTGCGGACGAGGCTCACGGGACGCATCTTTATTTTCATGAAAAGCTTCCCGTCTCCGCCATGGAAGCCGGTGCGGATATGGCGGCAGTATCCATGCACAAATCGGGCGGCAGCCTTACGCAAAGCTCTCTGCTGCTCCTGAACGATACTGTTAATACCCGCTATGTGGAGCAGATAATAAATCTTACACAGACCACGAGTGCGTCGTATCTTCTTTTGTCGAGTCTTGACATATCGCGCCGGAATCTTGCGCTGAGAGGCCACGAATCCTTTGAAAAAGTATCTTCTATGGCGGAGTATGCGAGGAGCGAGATAAACTCGATCGGCGGATATTACGCATACGGAAAGGATATAGTAAACGGCGGCAGCATATTTGACTATGATGTTACCAAGCTTTCGGTATATACGAGGGATATGGGACTTACGGGAATAGAGGTTTATGATCTTCTGCGTGACGAATACGACATTCAGATAGAATTCGGCGATATCGGAAACATTCTTGCCTACATCTCTATCGGTGACAGGATACAGGATATCGAACGTCTTGTGGGTGCGCTGGAGGACATCAAGAGGCTGTATTCTCACGAGCCTTCGAGGCAGCACAATGCCGAGTATATCACTCCGATAGTTGCGGCTACTCCGCAGAAGGCGTTTTATTCGGACAAGGAGCTTGTTCCGATACGCGAGACGGCGGGTCGGATCTGCGGTGAATTTGTTATGTGTTATCCTCCGGGGATACCGATACTTGCGCCGGGCGAGCAGATAACAGAAGAGATCATCGACTACATTCTTTATGCGAAAGAGAAGGGCTGTTCGATGCAGGGCCCGGAAGATCCGGATATCAGTAAACTCAATGTTCTGAAATAAAGGCTATACCGTACAAAAGGCGCAGCGGCAAAATCTCGAGCGCAGCGGCAATTCTGACAGGAGGGAAGGCAGTTGGATTTTTGGTTTTCTGAGATGCACACGGGAAACGTGAAGATGTCGATACGTGTGGACAAGCAGTTATTCAGCGAGACGAGCGATTTTCAGCGGATAGATGTATTTGATTCGCCGGAATTCGGGAGGTTTCTTACATCTGACGGAAGCGTGATCTTTTCCGAACAGGACGAGTTCACGTATGACGAGATGATAGTACACGTACCTATGGCTGTTCACCCTAATGTGCGGAATGTCCTCGTTATAGGCGGCGGCGACGGAGGGGTAGCAAGAGAACTTTCTCACTATGAGGAGATCGAGCATATTGACGTTGTTGAGCCCGATGAACTCTTTGTAAAGGTCTGTCGGGAGTTTTTCCCGGATAACTCAAAGGGGCTCGATGACCCGAGAGTTTCGGTCATTAACCGCGACGGGCTCAGATTCTTACGCGGAAAGCAGGACGAATACGACCTCATTATCAACGACAGCACCGATCCTTTCGGTCATACTGCGGGACTTTTTACAAAGGAATTTTACGGCAGCTGCTATAAAGCGCTGCGAAGTGACGGAATAATGGTCTATCAGCACGGGAGCCCGTTTTTTGATGAGGACGAGGAAGCCTGCAGAGCAATGCACCGCAAGGCGTCCAAATCTTTCCCCATAAGCAGAGTCTATCAGGCGCATATCCCGACCTGTCCGTCGGGGTACTGGCTGTTCGGGTTTGCTTCAAAAAAATACCACCCGCTGCATGATCTTGACGCAAAGCGCTGGAATGCCCGCGGGCTGAAAACATGGTACTATACCACAAATCTGCATACCGGAGCGTTTATGCTGCCAAAATATGTAGAGGATCTTCTCGAAGAGGAAGAGAGAGCTGAGAAGAAATTGTAATAACTTACTGTATGAAACTTTTATTTATTTGTTAATATAACGCGGAGGAATTATTTATGAAACTTATGGTAATAGGCTGCGGCGGAGTGGCGACCGTCGCAATATACAAGTGCTGCGAAAATCCGGTATTCACCGAAATAATGATAGCAAGCCGCACAAAATCAAAGTGTGATGCACTTGCGGAAAAGCTCAGAGACAAGACTTCAGCAAAGCTCACGACCGCGACAGTCGATGCAGACAGCTTCGATTCGCTCGTATCTCTTATGAAGGAATATCAGCCTCACACCGTGCTTAATGTCGCGCTTCCGTATCAGGATCTTACGATAATGGACGCGTGCCTTGAATGCGGCGCAAACTACGTTGATACCGCAAACTATGAAGCAGAAAACACCGATGATCCCCAGTGGAGAGCGATATATGAAAAGCGCTGCAAGGAAAAGGGCTTCACCGCTTATTTCGATTATTCATGGCAGTGGGCGTATGACGAGAAGTTCAAAAAGGCAGGGCTCACTGCACTGCTCGGCACAGGCTTCGATCCCGGAGTTACCGGCGTTTATACTGCGTATGCCCTCAAACACTATTTTGACGAGATCCATTATATTGATATCCTTGACTGCAACGGCGGCGATCACGGCTACCCGTTCGCTACAAACTTCAACCCCGAGATAAATCTGCGTGAAGTCTCCGCAAACGGTTCTTACTGGGAGGACGGTCACTGGGTGGAAACAAAGCCCATGGAAATAAAGAGAGAATATAACTTCGACGGTGTGGGAATGAAGGATATGTACCTGCTCCACCATGAGGAAATAGAGTCTCTTGCAAAGAATATCCCGAATGTGAAAAGAATACGTTTCTTTATGACCTTCGGACAGTCATACCTCACACATATGAACTGCCTGCAGAATGTGGGAATGTTAAACACCACACCCGTAATGTTCGAGGGCAGAGAGATAGTTCCGATAAAATTCCTGAAAGCGCTGCTTCCCGATCCGGCTTCCCTCGGCCCGAGAACTGTCGGAAAAACCAACATCGGCTGCATTTACAGAGGAATAAAGGACGGCAAAGAGCGCAATATCTATATCTATAATGTGTGCGATCACCAGGAGTGCTACAAGGAAACAGGCGCACAGGCAGTTTCTTATACCACCGGAGTTCCCGCAATGATCGGAACTGCTATGGTAGCCGGCGGTATCTGGAAAGGTGCCGGCGTGTTCAATGTTGAAGAATTCGACCCCGATCCGTATATGGACGCACTCAATAAGTACGGCCTGCCGTGGCAGGTAAACGAGAATCCGGTGCTCGTAGATTGAGATTTTTGTCGCTTTCGCTTTAGACGAGCGAGAGGTCGCTTCGCACTGCTTATAGAAAGTATCTGAAATGAATAAAAGTTTTCTTGCAAATGAAAAGTTATCGGAAATATCAACACCGGCTTACGTTCTCGATGAAAAAGCGTTACTGAAAAATCTGGGCATCCTGCGCGATGTCATGGATTCAACAGGCTGCAAAATATTGCTTGCGCAAAAGGCGTTTTCTATGTTCTCGGTCTATCCGGTCATAAGCCGGTATCTTGCAGGTACTGCCGCAAGCGGACTGTATGAAGCAAGACTCGGACATGAAGAGTTCGGCGGCGAAGTGCATACTTTCTGCCCCGCATACAGGGACAGCGAGTTTGATGAGATAGCGGAGATATCCGATCATATAGTGTTCAATTCGTTTGAACAGCTGCGTAAATTCCGTGACCGCTGCAAAGGTAAAAGCATAGGCATACGCATAAATCCTGAATGTTCGACACAGGACGAGCCTATCTACGATCCATGCGCTGCGTATTCAAGACTCGGAGTGACCGCATCGAATTTCGATGCAGCCGCATTTGAAGGTGTGGACGGTATCCACTTCCATACCCTCTGCGAACAGGGCGCTGACGCTCTCGGAACAACTCTCGAAGCCATAGAGCGCAGATTCGGCAGATATCTGCATAAGTGCAGATGGGTGAACTTCGGCGGCGGTCATCATATAACAAAGGACGGATATGATGTCGGGCTACTAAAAAAACTGATAACAGATATTCAGAAAAAATATGATGTCCGGGTATATCTTGAACCCGGAGAGGCTGTCGTGCTGAACGCCGGCTGGCTGGTGACCGGGGTAATGGAGATCGTCCGCAACGGTATGGATATAGCGATACTCGACGCTTCTGCCGCCTGCCATATGCCGGACGTGCTTGAAATGCCCTACCGACCGCCTCTTTACGGCTCCGGCAGAGCCGGAGAAAAGCGGTTCACCTACCGGCTGTCCTCCCGCACCTGTCTGTCCGGCGATATCATCGGAGACTACAGCTTCGATGACCGGCTTTCGGAAGGCGACCGCCTGTGCTTTGAGGACATGGCGCTCTACACTATGGTAAAGAATAACACATTCAACGGTATGCCGCTGCCGGATATCGGTATCCTGCACGAAAACGGGGAATATGAGCTTATAAAAAGCTTTTCATACCGTGATTTCAAGGAGAGACTGTCGTGAGCGGAAAATTTTATATGCCTGCCGAATTTTCGGAGCAGCAGGCGGCGATACTGATATTTCCGGAACGTCCCGGTTCATGGGGCTACGGTGCCAGGCCTGCCGCAAAGGTATTTGCGCGGATAATAAACATCATAGCACAGCACGAGGACGTGTATGTGATCGTGAGCGAAAAAAGCCGTGCCGCCGCTGAAGACCTGCTTGAAAGTTCTTCGCGTATAAAGCTGCTCGATATACCCACAGATGATGCATGGGCAAGAGATACTGCGCCTACGTTCGTGAGAAATACCGATACCGGAAAGACCGCCGGAATAAGCTGGAAGTTCAACGCATGGGGCGGAGAATACGACGGCTTATACGCGCATTGGGAACTTGATGATGCGCTTGCCGGCACTTTCTGCCGCAAGGCTGGTTTTGACTGCATAAGCGCAGGAGATTTCGTTCTTGAAGGCGGTTCGATACACACCGACGGTGAGGGAACTCTCATCACCACCGAAAGCTGTCTTCTGAGCCCGGGAAGAAATCCGGATATGTCAAAACAGCAGATAGAAGAGACTTTGTGTAAATTCCTCGGCTGTGAAAAGGTAATATGGCTGCCGAGGGGAATATATAATGACGAGACAAACGAGCACGTTGACAACGTGTGTGCGTTCATACGGCCTGCCGAGGCGGTGCTCGCATGGACTGACGACCCCTCCGACCCACAGTATGAGCTGTCGTCAGCCTGCCTTGAGGCGCTGGAAAATTCCACAGACGCAAAGGGAAGGCACATTAAAGTTCACAAGCTGCCGATACCCGATGTTCCGGTATGTGTGACCGAGCATGACCTTGCAGGTTATACGTTTGAGGACGGCGAGGACATACGTGAAGTGGGCGAGCGGCTTGCCGCATCATACGTGAACTTCTTTTTTGCAAACGATATTGTGCTGCTGCCGCAGTTCGGCGGTGAGAATGGCGCAAGCGACAAGCGTGCGCTGGATATTATGTCAGCACTTTTGCCGGAGCGTGAAATTATCCCCATTGACGCGGCAGAGATAATCAGAGGCGGCGGCAATATCCACTGCATCACGCAGCAGATACCGGCTGAGCTATGATGCGCAAGGAGACAGACTTATGATAACAGTACGGAATGTGACGGTCGATGATGCCGGACGTATTCTTGAAATATACGATCATTACGTAAAAAACACAGTGATATCGTTTGAGTGGAAAACACCGTCGCTTGATGAATTCAGAAAGCGTATAGAGAAGACCATGCTTCGGTATCCTTATCTCGTGGTCGAAGAAGACGGCGGGATACAGGGGTATTCATACGCGGGACCGTTTGTGGGCAGGGCTGCCTATGACTGGTGCTGCGAGCTGACGATCTATCTTGACAAGAACGCCTTGAAGCGCGGTTTCGGGCGTATGCTGTATGGTGCAATGGAAGAAGCGCTTCGGAAAATGGGAGTGCTTAATCTGTATGCCTGCATAGGCTATCCCGATAAGGACGACGAGTATCTTACAACAAACAGTGCCGATTTTCACGAGCATCTCGGATTCAGGAAGGTCGGGGAATTCCACAGCTGCGGTCATAAATTCGGTCGCTGGTACAATATGATCTGGATGGAAAAGATAATCGGTGAATATAAAAGCGATCAGCCGCCCGTAACAAATTATCCCTACTGATCTGAAGCGGCTTACAGAGGTAAAAAATGAGAAAAGTAAAAGCAGCCGCGGTACAGATGCACTGCGGCAGAGATGTAAATGAAAATATACAGCTTGCCGACAGTCTTGTACGGCAGGCGGCAGCGGACGGAGCAGACATTATCCTGCTGCCGGAGCTGTTTGAGCGGCAGTATTTCTGTCAGGAACGCAGATATGAGTATTACTCGTTTGCGAAGCCGACAGCTGAGAACGATGCGGTGAAGCACTTCTCGGCTCTGGCGAAGGAACTCGGAGTTGTTCTCCCTGTAAGTTTTTATGAACGGGACATAAACAGGCTGTTCAATTCCGCGGCGATAATAGATGCCGACGGAACTATACTCGGAGTATATCGGAAGACACATATTCCCGATGATCATTATTATCAGGAGAAATTCTACTTTACTCCGGGCGATACGGGGTTCAGGGTCTGGGACACTAAGTTCGGGCGTATCGGAGTCGGTATCTGCTGGGATCAGTGGTTCCCCGAAAGTGCAAGGTGCATGGCGGTGCAGGGGGCAGAGCTTTTGTTCTATCCGACCGCGATAGGCTCTGAGCCGGTGCTCGAATGTGACAGTATGCCGCACTGGAGGCGCGCAATGCAGGGACACGCCGCGTCGAATGTGATCCCGGTCATTGCCGCAAACCGGTTTGGTACCGAAACGGTCGAGCCTTGCGGCGAAAACGGAGGTCAGAGCTCCGCGCTGACTTTCTACGGCTCGTCGTTCATAACGGACGATACAGGTGAACTTATCGCCCGGTGCGACCGCAGCGGGGACTCCGTCATTTCTGCGGAATTTGATCTTGATGAGATATTTGAAATGAGAATGAGCTGGGGATTATTCCGTGACAGAAGACCGGAAATGTACCACGATCTGATAAAATAAGAGTGCAATATACAAAACGTATAATTGTTATTACGCAAGAAAGGAGGACTGCACAATGAAATATGTATGTGAACTCTGCGGCTGGGAATACGATGAGACAGCAGGTGATCCCGAGAACGGCATAGCTCCCGGAACAAAGTTCGAGGATCTTCCCGATGACTTTGCCTGCCCTCTCTGCGGCGCCGGTAAAGAGAGCTTCTCAGAGGCGTGATGAGACTGGTCGCTGAGCTTGAGACTGGGGGGAAGCGGAGAAGGGAACCTCCCTTTCCCTCCTCCCCGGACCCCTTCTCCTCTCCGCCTTCCTGAAAGGCGACACCTGAATGAATGGTGTACTGCCACTATTACACAAAATTAAGGGAACCTCTAAAAACCCATTTGAGAGAAAACGAGTCATCCGCGTCGAATATTTCGTCAAGTCTCCTCACCTTGCGCCAGCAAGCCTTCGGAGCCTTTCCTCGTCTTCGACACGGCTGCCACATTTTCTCTTTTCA
>ODAI012808277.1_pt1 | contig 26737 bp, 20 predicted proteins | sample 1539321 | NCBI WGS metagenome assembly ODAI01 (sample SAMN02144231, study PRJEB22623) | gut metagenome | biome: sheep rumen | host: Ovis aries | place: New Zealand
GTCTTTGGGTGCATAGTCATACTGACCGTAGTCAGCGTAATTTCTCTCCTTCAACTCAACGATGCGTTTCATCAAAGGGTGTTCCATGTGGAATTTAATCTCAGGAACGTCTGTATAGGAATTAGCCATGATTCTTTAGTTTTTATTCTTTAAGTCTCTGTAGGTATCGTAGAAGCGTATTGCAAAGAATATCGCGAATACCTCATCTAATAATCTATGCCACAACTCAAGGTCTGTCTAGAGTGAGCGATATATTAAAAATATAGCACAAGCAGCACGGAAGATTAAAAGCAGGACTTTTGTCTTCATGTTACTTACTATTCTTCTTGTAATACTTGATGAGTTTTGGAACGACCTCTTCGATGGTGCCGTTGATGATGTAGTCGGCAATTTGGTTGATGGGTGCCTGGGGGTCGGAGTTGATGGAGATGATGATGCCCGAATCCTTCATGCCTGCCACGTGTTGGATGGCACCCGAGATGCCGCAAGCAATATAGACTTTAGGACGAACAGTGGTGCCTGTCTGGCCAATCTGTCGGTCATGGTCAATCCAACCAGCATCGACTGCTGCACGACTGGCACCCACTTCGGCATGAAGTTCTTTTGCCAATTCGAAGAGGAGGTTGAAACCTTCCGGACCACCTACGCCATAACCACCAGCGATGACAATGGGAGCACCTTTGAGATTGTGCTTAGCTTTCTCCACGTGACGGTCGAGCACCTTCACCACATAGTCGGTGAGAGGAATGTACTTAGCCACGTCGTGCTTCACCACCTCGCTCTTGTAGTTCTCATCGAGTATTTCCTTCTTCATCACACCGTCGCGAACGGTTGCCATTTGTGGACGATGTTCGGGGTTGACAATCGTGGCGATGATGGAGCCACCGAAAGCTGGACGAATCTGATAGAGTTGGTCTTCGTAGTGCTTATCAACCAAATTGCCTTCAGCATCCTTCACCTTCATGTCGAACGAGCCAATCTCCAACTGGGTGCAGTCGGCTGTCAGACCAGAGTGGAGTGCGGATGACACACGGGGACCGAGGTCGCGACCGATGACGGTGGCACCCAAGAGGCAAATCTGAGGTTGCTCTTCCTTGAAGAGGTTTACCACTGCGGAAGTATGTGGCAGGGAGGTGTAAGGGAAAAGTTTCTCGTCGTCGAAGATGTGTACCCGGTCAACTCCATAAGGAACGACCTGCTTCTCAACACCATCGAGACCCGAGCCAATGAGTACGGCTTCCAACTGTACACCAAGTTGGTTGGCAAGTTTGCGCCCCTTGGTGCAAAGTTCCAAACTTACATCGGCAACCTTGTTGCCTTCGAGTTCACAATATACAAATACGTTGTTCATTATCCGATAGTGTTTGATTCCATGAGTTCAACAATCAGACTTTCAACATCTGCGTCTGAAGCAGTGAGAGTCTTGTTTTCCTTGGCCTTGAAGACGATGCTCTTCACGGCCTTCACGTTGGTGGGAGAACCAGCCTTGCCTATCTGGGCTGGGTCGGCTTCAATGTCGGCGGCACCCCAAGTGGTGAACTCGCGGTTCTTGTTGGCCCACACGCGCTTCACGTTGCGCACACGGCAGGGAGCGGCACTACCATTCACTGTCACCACAATGGGCAGCGGACCTTCCACCGTTTCTACGCCGCCGTCGATGTGGCGCTTGGCAACAATCTTCTTGGCTTCCTTGTCGAGCGAGAGGATTTCTTCGGTGTAGGTGATTTGAGTAAGCCCCAGCTTTTCAGCCACCTGCGGACCCACCTGAGCGGTGTCGCCGTCAATGGCCTGACGTCCGCAGAGGATGATGTCGTAGTCGCCCACTTTCTTGATGGCTTGAGCCAGTGTGTAGCTGGTGGCCAGTGTGTCGGCACCGCCAAGAGGACGGTCTGAAATCAGAATACCTTCGTCAGCACCACGGTAGATGCCTTCTTTCAGCACCTCGGCTGCCTTAGGCAGACCCATGGTGAGCATGGTGATAGTGGAACCTGGGTTAGCGTCCTTCAAGCGCAGTGCCTGCTCAAGGGCGTTCAAGTCCTCAGGGTTGAACACCGCGGGCAGTGCGGCACGGTTCACTGTTCCCTCAGGAGTCATCGCGTCAGGACCGACGTTACGTGTGTCGGGCACCTGTTTTGCGAGCACAATAATTTTCAAACTCATAGTTAATGTATTGGTTGTTTTTGGGTATGTATTGTTCAATACGGTTAGCCTTGTCCTTTGCAGGGCAAGCAGTAAGCGGATGCAAATTTACGACATTTTTTCTGTACCACAATGAAATGGAGGCTTTTTATTGCTCACTGACGGGAAAAGAGTGCAAAAACGAAAGGTTTTTGAGGGTCTGACGTGCTCCCTCCATGATAAAAATGGGGTTGGGGTTCAGAGTGGATCGACATCGTAATAGATGTTGAGGCTCTTGGCGGCAGGGATGGCGAGAATTTGTTGCTGAAGGGTCAGCAGGGCTTGGCGCACCTGATCGGTGGGGGCATTGAGTTCCATTTTAAGCATGAGCTTACGTATGTAGAGCGACTGAATGCGTGCCACAGGTGGGCGGTCGGGACCCAAAACGCGGTCACCAAAGATGGCTCGCAGACGCTGGCTCATCTCGTGTGCCAAATGGTCGAGCAGGTGGTCGTCGCGGTGGCGAAGGTAGATGTAAATGAGCCGCTGGAAGGGTGGGTAATGGAAAAGTTGGCGCTCCTGCATTTGGGTGTAGAACATCTGCCAATAGTCGCCTTGTGTGATTTGGCGAATGATGTCGCTGTCGGCCGATCGAGTTTGGAGGATGACAAGACCTGGGGTGTTGTTGCGTCCTGCTCGTCCAGCCACTTGACTGAGGGTCTGGAAGGTGCGTTCGTAGCTGCGGAAATCAGGCAGATTGAGCATGGTGTCGGCATCCAGTATGCCCACCACCGACACGTTGTCGAAGTCCAAGCCCTTGGTCACCATTTGGGTGCCAATCAGAATGTCGGCGCGATGGGCGGCGAAGTCAGCGATGATGTTCTCATGCTGATGGCGGGTTTTGGCTGTGTCAAGGTCCATGCGCAGCGTGGTGGCTCCTTCGAAAAGTTTCTGAATTTGCTCTTCCACCTTTTCTGTGCCCACGCCCACGTCGGTGAATTTGCTTTCTTCGCAGGCTGGACAACGTTCGGGTATGTGTGTGGTGTAGCCGCAATAGTGGCAGGTGAGGGTAGAGGTCTTCTTGTGGAGCGTGAGGGTCACGTCGCAATGGGGGCATCGGGGCACCCATCCGCATTGGCGGCACTCGATGAAGGAGGAGAAGCCTCGGCGGTTTTGGAAAAGGATGATTTGTTCCTTGCGGTCGAGGGCTGTCTGCATCACCTCGATAAGGCGTGGGGAAAAGGCTCCTCGCATGAGGCGTTTCCGCTTGGCTTCTTTGGTATCTACCACTTCGATGGTGGGCAGTTGCATGTTGCGATAGCGCTGGGTGAGCTGCACGTAGCCATAGCGTCCTTTTCGTGCCCAGTGGTAAATTTCGAACGAGGGGGTGGCGGTGCCGAGCAGGGTCTTGGCCCCAAACATGTGTGCAAGCATGAGTGCCGCATTGCGAGCATGATAGCGAGGGGCTGGCTCTTGCTGCTTGTAACTTTGTTCGTGCTCTTCATCAACGATGACAAGTCCAAGATTCTGAAAAGGGAGGAAAATGCTGGAGCGCACACCGAGGACGAGCTGGTAGGGCATAGAGGATGTCTGCCGCTTATAGACCTCGAGGCGCTGCACGTCGGTGAACTTGGAGTGATAGACACCCATGTTGTCGCCAAACACCAGGCGCAAGCGTTCTGTGATTTGGGTGGTAAGAGCTATTTCTGGTAGGAGGTAGAGTACTTGCTTGCCAGCTGCTAAGTATTTGTCGATGAGATGAATGTAAATTTCCGTCTTGCCCGAAGAGGTGACTCCATGGAGGAGAGTGACGTTTTTGTCGCGGAAGGATTGCTCAATCTCGCCCATTGCTTGTTGTTGGGCGGGGTTGAGGAAGTGGGAAATGGTCGGTTCGTCAAGGAGCATGCTGTCTGAGCGTGCCTTGCGTTTGCGAGTCGATTCGCGCAGTGCCTCCAGGTCTTTAGGCTTCATGGCTCCGGGTAAGGCGGCTTTCATCACGTCACCGAGGGGGCACATGTAGTAATGGGCAATCCACTGCCAGAAGGCAAACTGATGTTCGTTAACTACGGGTGAATCGTCGAGAATCTCGATGATTTCCTTCATTTCCACACCCTGTGGGGCATTAGTGTGGGTGCGCAGCACGATGCCTGTGTAAATTTTGTTTTTGCCAAATGGCACAACAACTCGACAGCCTCTCAAATCTCGTGCGGTTTGGTGGGTGGGCGGAACGAGATAAGTGAAGCTGTCGAAAGGTATAGGAAGGATAATGTCGGCGAACATAGAGTGGGGTGCGATGACATCGTGTCAGGGGGACCGATGTCGGTTGACCCTTGAGTTAGAAAATGTAAGTCAGAGAAATCTGGTGAGTGTTGTTTCTCAACTTGCCTTTGACGGCATTGGTGGCTGTGCCGATGACGGTGGTTTCGGCAGTTTTGCCTAAGCCGATGTTGAAATTGTAGCCAATGCGGACGTGCTTGAGGACGGTAGCACCAGCACCTACATTCAAAGAAAACTCTGATTTCTTCAGTTCCCAATCTTGGTTAATGTTTGCAGGTTTCCAGTTGCGGTCGCCTACATTCCAAGAGAATTGAGGACCTGCGGCAAAATAAACGCTGGCGAGGCTGCTGAGGCCGATGGTGTATTTCACGTTGACGGGGATGTCGATGTAGTGGAGGGTCTTGTTGGCTTCTGCGCCATTCTCTTCGAGACCAATGACCTTGTTGTCGTAGAGGACTGCGATGTCGGCTCCAAGGCCAGCGAGAGGAATGGTGACATCGGCTGTTACACCAGCAAAGAAACCTGTGCGGTTCTTGCTGTCGAGATTAGCATTGACATTTTTCAAGTTAACATTGTCAACATTAAGACCTGCTTTGATACCGAACTTCATCTGTGCCTGTGAGGGCAGTGCGAATGTGAAAGCTGCTACGATGACAGCGAGACTCAGAATGTTCTTTTTCATACTTTTAGGGGTTATTTGTAGTGAATAGATAATGAATTTGTTGCAAAGTAAATACTTTTTTCTTGAATAAAGAAATATTTTTGCTAAAAAAGTGAAGGGGCACGATAGAAATGATGTGGGGACAAGTTCTTTATTAGCGATATGGCTCATGTTGATGGAGTGAATCTGCTCCTTTGTGTGGAGGGGGAAGAGAAGAATGGAAAGAAGGAAACTCGTAATGGTTGGACGGTGGAACGTGAAAAATGGCGTAATTGTACATTCCGACTTTACAAAACATATATTCCCCCACCGTATAGATAAAATTATATTTTGTTGGTAATCATTGGTGTATGTACTTATTAACACCTTTGTTAATAATTTTTTTTGAAAAAAATCGATAAATAGTGGGGGATTGTGGGGAATTTCTGTATATTTGCACATTATTTAATAAAAGCGACTCGGAAAAGGGTTGAAAATCAGTTAAACTATTAGTTCAAATATGCACTATCGATTCATAGGTGATTATCCAGCAAAGACGGATGCGAAAGGGCGGGTGTTTCTGCCTGCGGCATTTCGGAAAGTGCTTGAAGCGGAAGGGGAAAAGAGCCTCGTCTTGCGCAAGGACGTTTTCCAGAAGTGTCTGGTGCTGTATCCTGAATCGGTGTGGAACGAACAGTTGGATGGTCTGCGCAGCCAAGTGGATCAGTGGAACAGCCGCGAGCAGATGGCGTTGAGGCGTTTTGAGGCCGATGCCGAGCCAATTGAACTGGACAAGAATGGCCGTTTGCTGATTTCGAAGAGGAAGTTGCAGTATGCTGGCATCGAGAGTGATGTGCGTTTTCTGGCGATGGTTGATAGAATTGAGATTTGGAATAAGGAAGCGTTGGAAGAGGCGCTGGATAGCAGTGTTGATTTGGGCGACGAGATGGAAGCCTTGTTTAGTAAGCCTCGCGAGGGCCAAAAATGATGGGGAGGGTTGATGTTATGCTGAATCAAGAGATTGGAATGGCGCAAGGTGGTGTATATCATGTGCCGGTACTGTTGCAGGAGAGTGTGGACGGGCTGAATATAGGAGCGGGCGGCTGTTTTGTGGATGTAACTTTTGGTGGCGGCGGGCATAGTAGGGAGATTCTTTCTCGGTTGGACAAGGACGGACACTTGTTTGGTTTTGATCAGGATGCCGATGCGGAGCAAAATGCAGCGGGACTGGATGCAGGAGAGGAAGAAGGCACGAAGCGGTTCACGTTTGTGAGGAGCAATTTTCGGTTTCTGAAAAATTTCCTGAAATATTATGGGGTGGAACAGATTGATGGGTTGCTGGCTGATTTGGGCGTGAGTTCTCATCATTTTGATGACAGTGAGCGTGGTTTTTCTTTCCGTTTTGATGGGAAGTTGGACATGCGAATGAATCAGCGCGCCGGACGAACGGCTGCGGATGTGGTGAACACCTTTGGCGAAAAAGAGTTGGCAGACGTTTTTTATCTGTACGGAGAGTTGAAGCAGAGCCGGAAACTGGCATCGGCTATCGTGAAAGCAAGGCAGATGAAAAGCATTGAAACGATAGGCGATTTTGTGGAGGTGGTGAAGCCTTTCTTCCGGAGTGAGCGAGAGAAGAAAGATATGGCGAAGGTGTTTCAGGCATTGCGAATTGAGGTGAATCATGAGATGGATGCTCTGCGTGACATGCTGAAGGGGGCGACTGAAATGCTGCGACCAGGCGGGCGGTTGGTAGTGATAACTTACCATTCTTTGGAAGATCGAATGGTGAAGAACTTGATGAAGACGGGCAATGTGGAGGGTCATGAGGAGAAGGATTTCTTCGGCAGGGTGGAGGCTCCGTTCAAGTTGGTGAATAGGCAAGTGATTGTCCCAAGCGATGAGGAAATGGAGCGAAACCCAAGAAGCCGTAGCGCAAAATTAAGAATTGCTGAGAAAATTTGAGAATTGGCGCAAAGAGTTGATTGTTTGTGAGAAAATTTGAGAAAAAGACTAATTGATATCCACGCCTTGAAGATGGCGATAAAGTGAGTTTTATTCGATTTACACATTATTTAATTTAAAGAAAAGGCTTGAAGATTAAGGCCGAAAGGGAGGGACCTTATGTCAAAGAAAGAAGAGAAGGGAAATGTGATGCAGGAGGAGTCGGGGATGACTCTTCCTGATGATGCTGGACAGGATCATGAACTGAATTTGGAGGGAGAACAAAATGAGGAAAAGAAAAAAGAAGAAGAGGAGGCAATAGAAGCCATCCGTAAGTTTACTAACGAGGATGATGATGAACTGAGCGAACTTTCAATCAAGTCGATTTTGGGTGGTGACTTTCTCATGAGCAAGTTCATGATTAAGCAAATCATGTTTGTGGTTTTTTGTGTTGCTCTGATGCTGATTTATACGGGTAACCGTTATGATAGTCAGCAGGATGCTGTTTTGATTGATAGCTTGAGGGGACGCTTGCAGGATGTGAAGTATAATGTGCTGACTCAATCGAGCGAGCTGATGAACCTGACGAGGCAGTCGAATGTAGAGAAACGATTGCGCGAAACACCTGACAGTTTGCTGCATAATTCAATCACTCCGCCTTATCTGATTAAGGGAGGAAACGGAAAATCGGCATCAAAAGAAAGCAAGATAGAGGAAGTGGTGGTGGATTCAGCTATACTGATTGAACAGATGAACGAAACTGATGAAGAGGAAGAAGGAACGGAGACGAAGGAGAAGGCGAGTGGTCCGGCCTCGTCTGACACACAAACTTCAGCGGACAGGCAGAAGGCGACGGGAGCTAATGGCGAGCCTCCTGTGGAAGATGTAAAAAAGGTGGAAACTGGTAAAACTAAAGGACAATGAAATTCGACAAGAAATTTATCAATACGCGCATTACGGTGCTGGTGGTGGTGGCTGCGCTTGTGATGTTAGCAATCATGGGGCGTGCCATTTATACGGCTACAGTACAGAATGAGTTTTGGAAGAGTGTCGGTGCGGTGAGCGTGAGCGACACGATGCCTTTGCCGGCTAATCGAGGAAATATTCTGAGTGCCGATGGTCAGTTGATGGCCAGCAGCCTGCCTGACTATAAGGTTTACATCGATTTCCTTTCGGGCGTGGAGCGCTTGCCCGATTCGGTGGCATCGAATGGTTCGAAAATCAAGAGGTATAAGCCTGATCAAGTGGCGGAGAAGGACTCGATGTGGCTGACGAACATGGACTCCATTTGCCGAGGGCTGGCACGTATTTGCCCTAATTATACGTATGATGAACATTTCGAGCACATGATGAAAGGACTGCGTGAGCATAAGCGATACTGGGATGTGTCGCCGCGGATTGTGCTGAATTTCATCCAGTATAATGAGTTGATGCAGTTGCCTGTGTTCAACTTGCGCAACCGGTATGAGAGTGGATTGTCCGTCAATCCTCGCAACAACCGGAACAAGCCTTTTGGCTCGTTGGCTCGACGCACACTGGGCGAGATGTATGGTGCGAAAGATTCGGCGCGCTCAGGGTTGGAGTTGGCTTTCGATTCGCTGCTCAGGGGTGAACCTGGCATGACCCACACGAAGAAAGTGTGGAAAAAGTTTCTGCCCATCATAGACAAGGAGCCAGTGGATGGTTATGACCTGGTGAGCACGATAGATGTGAGCATGCAGGACATTTGCGAGAGTGCGCTGCGTGAGAAGTTGCATGAGCTGGAAGCGTCGATGGGAGTGGTGGTGCTGATGGAGGTGAAGACGGGCGATGTGAAGGCGATTGTGAACCTGATGCGATATGATGATGGCGAGTATTACGAAGCCCGAAACTATGCGCTGGCGGCCTTAATGGAGCCTGGCTCTACGTTCAAGACGGCTTCGATTCTGGTGGGTCTTGATGATGGTTATATCAAGACGACGGACTATGTGGATACGGGCAACGGACTATGCAACATGTATGGGGCAACAATGAAGGATCACAACTGGCATCGGGGTGGCTACGGGACGATTGATGTGCCGCATGTGCTGATGGTTTCGAGCAATGTGGGTGTGAGCAAACTGATTGATAAGTATTATCATAATCAACCAGACAAGTTTGTGGAGGGACTACGTCGCGTGGGCATAGGCACTCCTCTTGGACTTCCGTTTGATGGTGCTGCCGATCCGCGCATCCGCATGCCTCATAAGGATTCGAGAGGCGGCTACCGAATGTCGGACAACTGGTCGGCAACGGCCTTGGCTTGGATGTCGATTGGTTACGAGACTCAGATACCTCCCATCAGCACGGTGACCTTCTACAATGCCATTGCCAATGGCGGAAAGATGGTGCGCCCCCGTTTTGTGAAAGGCATTTCGAGGGGTGGCGAGATGGGGGAAGAGTTTCCCGTTGAAGTGATTCGTCCGCAGATATGCAAGAAATCTGCCTTGGAAGACATTCAGGGCATTCTTTACCGTGTGGTGAACGACAAGGACGGTCTGGGGAAGCGTGCGGGGAATCCGTATTTCCATGTGAGCGGAAAGACGGGCACGGCACAGGTGGCTACAGGTGGCGGCTACAAGGCAGGACACAATGAGCACTTGGTGAGTTTCTGTGGCTACTATCCGTCAGAAGATCCGAAATACACTTGCATCGTGGCCATCCGCCATGCCTATTATGTGGCCAGCGGTGGCGGTCAGGCCGGTCCGGTGTTTTCGAAGATAGCACAGCGCATCTATTCAAAGAATGTGACCACCGACATTAATCTGGCCAAAGACTCCACAGCCGTTCTTGTACCTCAAGTGAAGAAAGGCAACGTGTTGGCAGCGCGCTACGTGTTGGAGCAATTAGGCATGAAGTCGCGCGGAGGCGATGGCTATGAGTGGGGAACAGCATCGGCTGGTGCGGATTGTGTGGAATTTCAAGCGCTGAAGATGGATGACAATCTGGTGCCGGACGTGTTGGGCATGGGGGCTAAGGATGCCGTTTATGCCCTCAGCTCACGCGGAATGAATGTGCGGATGAGAGGGAAGGGGCGTGTGGCATTGCAAAGTGTGGCAAGTGGAACGAAAGTGGTGAAAGGCAAAACGGTGAGTCTGGTGCTGAAATGATGCCGTGCTCTCTGTGGCCTGCTGAGCATCATTAACCGTAACTGATGGAGAAAATGATGCATCCCAATTAAATAAACTTACGCTGAACAACATTTCAAACGATTAAAATATGAAACTAAAAGAACTGGTGGAGAAGCTCAATGTCCTTGAGGTGAAGGGCGACTGCGAGCAAGACATTACAGGTGTGCAGATAGATTCTCGCCTTGTTGGGGCGGGCAACCTCTTTGTGGCTGTGCGCGGAACTGCTGCTGACGGGCACAACTTTATCGGCAAAGCTTTGGCCGCAGGTGCTGTAGCCGTGCTCTGCGAGGAGATTCCATCCGCAGCGGAGCCAGGAGTCACTTACGTGAGAGTGGAGAACACGGAGCAGGCGGTGGGGCAGGTGGCTACCACGTTCTACGGCGACCCTTCGAAGAAACTGCGCTTGGTGGGCGTGACTGGCACGAACGGAAAGACCACCATCGCCACTGTGCTCTACGAGATGTTTCGCCACTTGGGGCACAAGGCAGGACTGCTGTCCACCGTGTGCAATTACATTGACGGTGAGGCTGTGCCCACTGAGCACACCACGCCCGACCCCATCACGCTCAACGCTTTGCTGGCTCGCATGGTAGAGGCTGGTTGCGAATACGCATTCATGGAGGTGAGCAGCCACAGCATTGTGCAGAACCGCATTGGAGGGTTGCACTTTGTGGGCGGAATCTTCACCAACATCACGCGCGACCATCTTGATTATCATAAAACTTTCGAAAACTACATTCGGGCCAAGAAACTCTTTTTCGACCGTCTTCCTGCCGATGCGTTTGCCATCACCAATGTGGATGACAAGAACGGCCTGGTGATGGTGCAGAACACTCGCGCCACGGTAAAGACTTATTCCGTGCAACAGCCAGCCGATTTCAAGGCGAAGCTCATTGAGTGTCATTTTGAAGGCATGTATCTCAACATCAACGGGCGGGAAGTGGGCGTGCAGTTCATTGGCAAGTTCAACGTGAGCAACCTGCTTGCCGTCTATGGCGCCACCGTCATGCTTGGTGAAGACGAGCAGGAAGCCCTTGTGGCTCTCAGCGCGATGAAACCCGTCAGCGGACGTTTCGAAGCACTCCGCTCGCCATCGGGATTCACGGCCATTGTGGATTATGCCCACACGCCCGACGCCCTTGAGAATGTGCTCAATGCCATCCACGGCGTGCTGGAGGGGCGAGGCGAAGTCATCACGGTGTGCGGGGCAGGCGGCAATCGCGACAAGGGCAAGCGTCCGCTCATGGCTCAGGAGGCTGTGAAGCAGAGCGACCGTGTCATCATCACAAGCGATAATCCTCGTTTTGAGGAGCCGCAAGACATCATCGACGACATGCTGGCAGGTCTTGATGAGGAGCAGATGAAGAAAGTGGTCGCCATAGCCGACCGCAGGCAGGCCATCAAGACTGCCTGCCTGATGGCCAAGCCGGGCGATGTGATTCTTGTGGCTGGCAAAGGGCATGAGGACTATCAGGAGGTGAAGGGCGTGAAGCACCATTTCGATGACAAAGAGGAAGTGCGTGCATGTTTCGGAGCATGAACCATCATGTGCTATATATATAATAATGTGTAAAAAGGGATTAACTATAGAAGAATTGTTCAGGCATTCTTGCTGAAAATCATCATCGCTCATGTTGTACAGCTTTTTTAAATATCTTCACGACCTCGACATCCCTGGCGCAGGCATGGTCAGTTACGTGTCGTTCCGTGCTCTCTCCTCACTCATTCTCTCGCTCATCATCTCGATGGTGCTCGGAGAGTACTTCATTAAGTTCATGCGGCGGAGGAAACATATCGAGGAAGCCCGCGATGCCTCCATCGACCCTTACGGCGTGCAGAAGAAAGGAGTGCCCTCGATGGGTGGTGTGGTCATTCTGGCCGCAGTCATCATCCCTGCGCTCTTGTTCGGCAACTTGGGGAACGTCTATGTCGTTTTGCTCATTGCCACCATCTTGTTCTTCGGCGTTGTCGGCTTTGTTGATGACAAAATCAAGCTTGGCGGCAACAAGGACGGGCTTCCTCCGCGGCTGAAACTGCTGGCTCAGCTGGTGTTTGGCATCATTGTGGGGCTTACCCTCTGGCTTAGTCCCGATGCGGTGGTGAGGGAGAACGTGGAGCTTGAGATTGGCGACAAAGTGGAGGTGTATCATAAGAGTGAAGCCCGAAAGAGCACGGTGACGACTGTCCCCTTTGTGAAGAGCAACAACATCGACTACTACGAGGTGTTTAGCTTCATTCACGACGGTAAAACAAAGCGGGCTTGCGGATGGATTCTCTTCGTCATCGTCACCACCTTCGTCATTGCAGCTGTCAGCAACGGGGCTAATCTTAACGACGGCATGGACGGCATGTGTGCGGGCAACTCGGCCATCATCGGTGTTACGCTTGGCATCCTTGCCTACGTGAGTGGCCACATCCGCTTTGCCGATTATCTGAACGTGATGTACATCCCGGGGTCGGAGGAAATCCTTGTCTTCCTCTGTGCCTTCGTTGGGGCCCTGATTGGCTTCCTGTGGTACAATGCCTACCCGGCCAAAGTGTTCATGGGCGACACGGGCAGCCTTGCCATTGGTGGAGTGATTGCGGTGACGGCCGTCATCATCCACAAGGAGCTGCTCTTGCCCATCCTCTGTGGCATCTTCCTCATGGAGAGTGTGTCGGTGATGCTGCAAGTGGCCTATGCCAAGCGTGGCAACAAGCGGGGGGAGAAGTGGAGAGTGTTCAAGCGCGCTCCTTTCCACGACCACTATCGCCACAAGATGGAGGACGGTGTGAAGTATCTCATCACGCGGCCCAAGGGGCTGCTCTTCGAGTCGATGATTACCACCCGGTTCTGGATTGTGACCATCCTGCTCGCTGCCATCACCATCATCACGCTGAAGATTCGATAAAGTGAAACATGTTCATAATATCATCATAATGAAAAGGATTGTTGTGTTAGGCGCAGCCGAAAGCGGTGTGGGAGCCGCAGTGCTGGCCAAAAAGAAAGGGTGTGACGTGTTCGTGAGCGACATGTCGGTCATCAAGGACAAGTACAAGGAGCTTCTCAACAGCCATGAGATTGTTTGGGAAGAGGGGCATCACACGGAGGAGCTCATCCTCAATGCCGACGAAATCATCAAGAGCCCTGGCATTCCAGAGACGGCGCCCATGATTGTGAAAGTGAAGGAAAAGAATATTCCCATCATTTCAGAGATAGAGTTTGCGGGCAGATACACCCATGCCAAGATGATTTGCATCACCGGCAGTAATGGCAAAACCACTACGACCTCGCTGATTTACCACATCCTGAAGAATGCGGGCTACAACGTGGGGCTTGCCGGCAACATCGGGCGCAGCCTTGCCCTGCAGGTGGCTGAGGAGAATTTCGACTACTACGTGATAGAGCTGAGCAGCTTTCAGCTCGACAACATGTACAAGTTCAAGGCCGACATTGCTGTGTTGATGAACATCACGCCCGACCACCTGGACCGCTATGACTTCAAGATGCAGAACTATGTCGATGCGAAGATGCGCATCATTCAGAATCAAACGCCCGATGATGCCTTCGTGTTCTGGAACGACGACCCGATTGTGGCGGCCGAACTGAAAAAGTATCATATCAAGGCGAGGCTCTGTCCGTTCAGCGAGTTCAAAAGCGACAGCGTGATTGGCTATGTCGATGCGGACGAATATGTGATTGAAGGCCCCACCCCCTTCAACATGGAGCAGGAAGAATTGGCTCTCAGGAGCAAGCACAACCTTTACAACTCCTTGGCGGCTGGCATAACGGCCGATTTGGCCGGTGTGAGCAACGAGAAAATTCGTGAAGGGCTGAAAACGTTCGAGGGGGTGGAACACCGTCTGGAGAAGGCCGGCCGAGTGCGGGGCGTGGAATTTGTCAACGACTCCAAGGCCACCAATGTCAACGCTTGTTGGTATGCCTTAGACAGCATGCGCACACCAGTTGTCCTCATTCTTGGGGGGAAGGACAAGGGCAATGACTATTCTGAAATCTTCGACCTTGTCCGCCAGAAGTGCATCGGCCTCGTCTTCCTGGGAGTGGATAATTCGAAGCTTCATGCTGCCTTCGATGGTTTCGGCCTCCCCATCGCCGACGTGAAGAGCATGAAGGACTGTGTCGATGAGTGTTTCAAGATGGCTAAGCCCGGCAGCACGGTGCTGTTGAGCCCTTGCTGCGCCAGCTTCGACCTGTTCAAAAACATGGAAGACAGGGGTGAACAATTCAAGGAATGCGTGAAGAATTTGTGAGTCATGCTGATGATGAATTTGACTCATGCGTATGCCCGTTTTAAATCATCCGTATGAATTCTTCGAATCATACGGATGACCCTTTCAAACCATGCGGATGACCCCTTCGGGGCATACGGATGCATCATCAGGCTCTTGCCGGTGAATAAATAAAACAATGTATATGGATAATCATAATTAAGAAAAAGAATATGGGAACATTTGTCAAGGATTTCTTCGGTGGAAAGCTTTTCAAGGGCGACCGGGGAGTGTGGATGATTTACTTCTTCCTCTGCATGATTTCATTGGTCGAAGTGTACAGCGCATCGAGCCGCCTCACTTTCGAGGGGGGGCATCACTGGGGACCGATGGTGAACCAGGCGGGATTTTTGCTGGTGGGATTGATTGTCATCCTGCTGGTGCACCGCATTCCCTGCAAGTGGTTCATGCTGTTCCCTTTCATCCTGCTTCCCGTTGCGCTGATACTCTTGCTCTATACGGCTGTGCTGGGGGGAGGTAGCAACATCAACGAGACACACAGATGGGTCACCTTCGGCTCCATCAGTTTCCAGCCCTCTGAGTTGGCCAAAGCCGCCCTCCTGATGACTACGGCTGTGGTGCTGGCTAAGACGCAGACGGAGAAGGAAGAGTTTGTGAGGGGCAAGAAGCGAAAAATCGTTGGGGCTATCAAAGGGAAGCGCTATCTGGCTTTCGCCATTGTTGGTGGAGCAGCGTTGATTATTTGCGGATTGATTTTTCTGGACAACGTGTCAACGGCCTTGATGCTCTTCTTCGTGGTGATTATTATGATGTTCATCGGGCAGGTTCCCAAGGACTTGATGTTCAAAGGGCTGGCGGTCATGGCCGGTGTGGGTGCTTTCTTCGTCATGACGACGATGGTTGTGCCCGAGGATGTGTGGAAAGAGATTCCGGGATGCAAGCGTGTGGTGACAGTGAAGCGTCGTGTGGAGCGCAAATTTCACCTTGGAGAAGACTCGTCTCAACAGAATGCAAATAAGTCGGACATACAAATTCTGCTGAATGACGAAAACTCTCAAACCACCTATGCGTCCATTGCCATCGCCAATTCCGATGTTGTCGGCCTGGGCCCCGGCAACTCCATTCAGCGCGACTTCTTGCAGCATGCCGAGTCGGACTTCATCTATGCAATCATCGTGGAGGAGCTGGGCATTCCAGGGGCTTTTTTTGTGGCATTTCTCTATCTCGTTTTGCTGATTCGAGTGGGGCGGATTGCTCAAAAATGCACCAGCTTTTTCCCTGCCTTTCTTGTGCTGGGCTTTGGCATCATGATGGTGCTGCAGGCTTTCCTCAACATGAGTGTGGCTGTCGGCCTGGTTCCAGTGACGGGGCAAACCTTGCCGCTCATCAGCAAGGGCGGCACCTCCATCCTCATCACCAGCTTCTACATAGGTGTTATTCTGAGCGTGAGCCGTTATGCAGAAAAGAAAGAACAGCAAGCACCCATCGTCGAGGCTGTCCCCAACGGCGAAACCAGCGAGTATTATACCGATGGGGGAATGTCTTGAAGACAATTGTTTGCGAGAAGAAAAGAAATCTGTCGGAAAAGTACAATTTGTGAACGTTTTTGTACGATAATTCGTTGATTATTCGTACCTTTGCCGATGAAAAAAGTGAGGAAAAGATAATTAGTGCAGTATATGGAAGAGAATAAACCGTTAAAAGTGATTGTGAGTGGGGGCGGAACAGGTGGACACATCTTCCCCGCCGTGTCGATAGCCAATGCCATCAAAAAGGCACATCCTGAAGCTGAAATATTGTTTGTGGGCGCAAGCGGACGCATGGAAATGCAGCGCGTGCCTGCTGCGGGCTACAAAATAGAAGGCCTGCCTGTGCGTGGACTGGTGCGGCCCTTGTGGAGCCCGAAGAACATAGGGGTGATGATGGACTTCTTGAAGAGCAAGAACATGGTGAAGAAGATTATCCGCAACTTTAAGCCTCAGGTGGTAGTTGGTGTTGGAGGTTATGCATCGGCACCGACGTTGAATGCCGCACACTCAATGGGTATTCCTTGCTTGATTCAGGAACAGAATTCATACGCAGGTGTCACCAACAAGTCTTTGGCCAAGAAAGCGCAGAAGATTTGTGTGGCCTATGAAGGAATGGAGCGTTTCTTCCCCGCCGATAAAATTGTGTTGACGGGCAATCCCGTGCGCCAGAATCTGCTCGAAAACAAAATCTCCTCAGCCGAAGCACGCAAAAGCTTCGGACTTGAACCTGACAAGAAGACCGTGCTGATTGTGGGGGGAAGCTTGGGCGCTCGTACAGTGAACGAGAGCGTGTTGGCTCATCTCGACGAAATTCGGCAGAGCAATGTCCAGTTCATTTGGCAAACGGGTAAGTATTATAGCAAAGAGATAGCTGAGGCATTGGCGAAGGAGGCCGAAGTGCCCAACCTCAAGGTGATGGATTTCATCAGCAGCATGGACAATGCATACGCAGCGGCCAACATGGTGGTGAGCCGAGCTGGAGCCAGTTCTATTTCTGAATTGTGCCTCTTAGGAAAGCCATGCATCTTGGTGCCTTCCCCTAACGTGGCCGAAGATCATCAGACAAAGAATGCGCAAGCACTGTCTTCGAAAAATGCCGCCATCTTCGTGGCTGATAAAGAGGCCAAGGACACATTGGTGAAGACAGCGCTTGCGACGGTGGAAGACGATGATAAACTGGCCTCTTTGAGCAAGAACGTGAAATTGTTAGCCAAGCACAACTCGGCCGAAATCATTGCCGAAGAAGTGTATAAGTTGGCGCAGAACTATAAAAATAAGAAGAAATGATGCAGACGAAAGACATAAAATCAGTATATTTCGTGGGTGCTGGTGGCATTGGCATGAGTGCCTTGGTCCGTTATTTCTTGACCAAGGGATATCATGTGGGCGGTTATGATAAAACGCCAAGTGAACTGACAGAGCGATTGATTGAAGAAGGGGCCAAGATTCATTATGAAGAGAATGTGGCATCCATCGATGATTGTTTCAAGCAGAAAGCATCCACGCTGGTGGTCTATACACCCGCTATCCCTGCCGAACATGAGGAATTGAAGTTCTTCCGCGATAATGGATTTGAAATTCAGAAGCGCGCTCAAGTGTTAGGCTTTCTGACGCAATCCCACAAAGGCCTGTGCGTGGCTGGCACGCATGGAAAGACCACCACTTCTACAATGGCAGCGCACTTGCTGCATCAGAGCAAAGTGGATTGCAACGCTTTCCTTGGCGGAATTTCTAAGAATTATGGCACAAACTATATCCTTTCGGAGAGCGACTACGTGGTGATTGAAGCGGATGAGTTTGACCGTTCATTCCATTGGCTGCGTCCCTTCATGTCGGTCATCACGGCTACCGACCCCGACCACTTGGACATCTACGGCACAAAGGAGGCTTATTTGGAGAGCTTTCGGAAATATACCACACTCATCCAGCCGGGCGGTGCGCTCATCATCCACAAGGGATTGGAAATGAAGGCCGATGTGCAGGAAGGCGTAAAGGTGTATGAATACTCTCGCGAGGAAGGCGATTTCCATGCCGAAAACATTCGCATTGGCGGCGGTGAGATATGCTTCGATTTTGTGCACCCCAACGGTGTGGTGAAAGACATTCAGCTGGGCGTGCCCGTCAGCATAAACATAGAGAATGGCATTGCGGCAATGGCCTTAGCTATATTGAATGGAGTAAGCGACGAGGAACTCCGTGCTGGAATGAAGAGCTTCAAAGGGGTCGATCGCCGTTTCGACTTCAAGGTGAAAACCGACAAGGTGGTGTTCTTGAGCGACTATGCTCATCATCCCAACGAGATTGAACAAAGTGTGAAGTCTGTGCGGGAACTCTATCAGGACAAAAAGATTGCAGCCATCTTTCAACCGCATCTTTACACTCGCACACGCGACTTCTACAAGGAGTTTGCATCGGCTCTCTCCTTGCTCGACACGGTTTATCTTTGCGACATCTATCCGGCTCGCGAACTCCCCATTGAAGGGGTGAGCAGCCAACTCATCTACGACAACTTGCGGCCCGGCATGGAGAAGCATCTCATCCACAAAGAGGACATCCTCCGTGTGGTGCGGCAACGGAACTTCGATGTGCTGATGTCGCTGGGAGCGGGAGATATAGAGAATTTCGTCCCTCAAATTACGGAAGAACTTTCGAGGAATGTCTGAACTTCTCCCCATCAAAAAAAGGAATAGCGAAATGATGATGGCCGATATAAAATAAGGAGCATAAAATGAAAACAAAGAAAATCATAAAGTTGATGTTGCTGTCCCTGCTCGCGCTGGGGATGGTGGTCTATGTGGCTTATGCCATGATATTCTTGTCAGGACCTGACGGTGAAGAGAAGTGTGTGGCTGTAGAATACATCATGGAGGGTGATGAGGAATCTAAATTCATCGATGAAAGTGACATGGAAAATATGCTGAAGGATGCTCATGTCTATCCCAAGGGAATGTTGATGAAAGACGTGAACACCCGCAAAATTGAAGATGTTATCCGTAACAATGAATTTATCTCTAAAGTAGAGTGCTACAAATCGGCTAATGGTAAGATGTGCATAAAGGTTGAACAAAGGGTGCCTGTTATGTTGGTGTTGCCAGATGGACGCAACGGATACTTTGTCGATGCTCACGGGAAAATCATTCCTTACAGAAACAATGTGTCCAACCTCGTGGTGGCCTCAGGCAGTGTCAGCGACCAATTTGCCAGCACGGAACTGTCAGAGTTTGGAAAGTTCTTACAAACCGATGAGTTTTGGAACAATCAGATTGAGCAAATCTATGTGACCAAAAACGCCAAGGGGAAAGAGGTGGTGGAACTCATTCCTCGTGTAGGCGACCAAGTCATTCATTTAGGGTCGTTGGAGAACTATGAAAGGAAGCTTCGGAAGATGAGAACTTTCTATGACAAAGCAATAGACAAAGTGGGGTGGAAGAAGTATGCCAAAGTAGATCTCGAATACGACGAGCAGATTATCTGCGCAAAACGTTAATTCCCCTCTGTCCTCTGTTACAGAATTTCGCGGTAATTTTAATGACATTTATGGAAAAATAAAAAAATACGATATGGCTAATTCCGATAAAGATTTCATTGTTGCGATAGAGCTTGGCTCCTCCAAGATTTGTGGTATCGCAGGAAAAAAGAAAGATGGCACGATGCACATTCTGGCTTATGCCGAAGAACAAACTGCTGGATGTGTGAAACGTGGAGTTGTTTACAACATTGAGAAAACCTATCAAAGTGTCAACAACATCATCCGAAAACTGGAGACGGTGCTGAAGACCAAGATTTCCCGTGCCTATGTGGGCCTGGCTGGCCAGTCCGTACGCTCCTACAAGTGCGTCATCAAACGTAATCTGCTCACCCAGAGCTATATTACGAACGAGGCAATTGATGCTATGAGCCAAGAGAGTTTGGAGATTCCATTTAATGACTATGAGGTGCTGGAAAACTTCCCGCAGGAATTTATAGTCGATTCCAGTGTCATAGCCGACCCTGTGGGCGTGATGGGCACGAACATAGAGGGCGAATTCTTGAATGTGATAGCAAAGAACACGCTCCATGCCAACATTGAGACCGTCTTTGCCAATGTGGGCATTAGTGTCGCTGAAGAGCTGATTTCACCTCTCCAACTCGCCAACCATGTGCTCACCGATGCTGAGAAGCGTTCTGGCTGTGCTTTGGTCGATTTGGGCGCCGACACCACCACCCTGGTTGTTTATAAAAATAACATCGTCCGCTACCTTGTTACCCTTCCCTTGGGAGGCAACAATATCAACAAGGATCTTTCAACCCTTCCTATTGATGAAGCTGAAACTGAGGACGTGAAGCTGAAATTTGGAGATGCTTGCCAAGAGTTGGAGGATACGGACGATACGGAAACTCAATACTATACCACTTCCGATGGGCGGCAGATTGAGGTGAGTCTTATTAAAAACGTGATTGAAGCCCGCATGGGAGAAATCATCGCTAATGTACGGAACCAAATCGTCAATTCAGACTATAGCGACAAACTGCTTGCCGGTTTGGTCATTACGGGAGGCTGTAGCAAAATGAAGAACATAGTGAAGGCTTTCGTGAAAAATACCAAGATTGACAAGGTCCGCGTGGCCAACAAGGTCAATCAAATGGTGGTGAAGACGTCAAATGCTGGTAGCGTCAGCATCGACAACCCTTCTATGACAACCATCCTCTCCCTCCTTCTTTCTGGCACCATCTCTTGCGGAGGCGAGTCATTCGACGGCACGCCCAACATTTTCGACCAGCAGTTGAAAGATGAAGAACGTCGCCAGCGCCAAGCTGAGGCCGAAGCCGCAGCCAAAGCCGAAGAAAAGGATGCTACCACTTTTGATGCGGTGAAAGCGGAAATCCGCGCAGCCATTGATAAAGTGAAAGGGCAAAGAAATGAACTGCTCAACTATGGTCGCGACAAAAAGGTGCGGCAGAAGGCCAAGAATCTTTCCCTCACCATCCTCGACGAAACCATTGGCGAGCGGTATGAAAAGGCCGCTCAGGCTCTTCAGGGCAAGGACAAGTTCAAGCAGAGCCTGAAGGAAGGTTTTGACTTGGCTGAGATTCTGAAAGACGAGGTCGATAAGTTGACCAACCAAGTGAACAGGGCAAACAGTGAGAATAGTATGTGGGGACGTTTCAAACGTACCGTTTCCGATATAGTAAATGATGACAATAATTAAATACAAGATAGAAAATGGGTGAACTTGAAGATAATATTGGCGTATTCAACTTTGCCAAAGGAACCACAAGCATCATTAAGGTGATTGGTGTGGGTGGTGGCGGAAGCAATGCTGTCAACCACATGTACAATGAAGGTATTCACGATGTCACGTTCGTTGTCTGCAACACCGACAACAAGGCGTTGCAAGATTCTCCCGTGCCCGAAAAAATACAATTGGGCAACGAAGGCCTTGGTGCCGGCAACCGTCCTGACCGTGCACGGAAAGCAACCGAAGAATCTCTTGACCAGATTAAAGCGATGCTCTCCGATGGAACCAAGATGGCCTTCATTACGGCAGGAATGGGCGGAGGAACCGGCACGGGCGCAGCACCACTCATTGCTAAAACAGCCAAAGACATGGGCATCCTCACCGTGGGCATCGTCACCATCCCCTTCCGGTGGGAAGGAAACCGTAAGATTGACCAAGCCTTAGATGGGGTTGAAGAGATGAGTAAGAATGTTGATGCCTTGCTGGTCATCAACAACGAGCGTCTGCGCGAAATTTACCAGGATTTCACTGTCATCAAAGCCTTTGCCAAGGCCGACGATACATTGTGCAATGCAGCACGCTCCATCGCCGAAATCATCACCATGCACGGCATCATCAATCTTGACTTTAACGATGTCAGCACTGTGCTTAAAGACGGTGGTGTCGCCATCATGAGCACAGGCTATGGCTCAGGCGAAAACCGTGTCACGAAGGGCATCAATGATGCACTGAACTCCCCGCTGTTGAACGACCGCGACATCTATCGGGCCAGCAAAATCCTCCTTCGCCTCTCTGTTCCTGATGAAACAGGCGAAAGCAACAATGCACTCATGATGGACGAGATGAACGAGGTGAACGACTTCATGGCAAAGATAAAGCGCGAAGATGTGGAAACAAAATGGGGGCTTTCCGTTGACCCCTCTCTCACCGACCAAGTGAAAATCACCATCCTTGCCACTGGCTTTGGGGTGGAAGACATCGATTCAGAGGACATGAACAACCGTCTTCAGGCTCGCGACAAAGCGCAGCAGCAGCTCGATGCTGAAAAGGCCGAGCAAGAAGCCGAACGCGCCCATCGACGCGAAACCATCTATGGTCCCGACAAGAATCACAGCACCATCCGTCGCCCGCTCTACAGCTACATCTTCAAGGAGGAAGATCTTGACAACGAGGATGTCATCAGCATGGTGGAGACCTCTCCCACTTACAAGCGCTCGAAGGAAACGTTGCGTCAGCTCACAGACATAAATTCCAGCAAATCCAATGCAGTGGAGATGGGAGCACCCATCGTTTTTTAGCACAATCTCAGTACATTGTGCTAAATTCATACTGTAATTTCCCATGAAGGGGGCATGCCACTTTTTGTGCATGCCCCCTTGTGCATGTATAAAAAAGGTGCCGACACGGTTAGAATCACTTCTGGATGGTCGGCACGAGAATATATGTAAGAATTGAATGAAATGTAAATGTGCGGTTAAGCGAGTGCAATCTCAAGCTTGCTTGAAAGATTGCCGAGCGTGAGCACATTCTGTAAATGTGCGGTTAAGCGTCAATCGTTGCGTAAGTGGCATTCTTCTCGATGAACTCGCGACGTGGACCCACGTCTTCGCCCATCAGCATGGAGAACGTGTAGTCAGCCTCAGCGGCATCGTCAATGGTCACCTGCTTCAACAAACGGGTGGCAGGGTTCATGGTGGTTTCCCACAATTGCTCCGGGTTCATTTCGCCCAGACCTTTGTAGCGCTGCACCTTGATTTTGTCCTCCTGACCCTCGCCATACGTATCGATGAATCGTTGCAGAGCGGCTTCATCGTAGCAGTATTCGCTCACTTTTCCCTTTGTGCATTTGTAGAGTGGGGGAGTGGCGATGTAGAGTCTGCCATCGCGAATCAGCTGAGGGAGGAAGCGGAAGAAGAGTGTCATCAAGAGGGTGTCGATGTGCGAACCATCGACATCGGCATCGGTCATGATGATGGTCTTATAGTAACGTAATTTCTCGTAGTTGGCTTCCTTCTGGTCTTCCGGATTCAGTCCGAACTTCACGCCAAGTGCCTGGAAGATGTTGTTTACTTCCTCGTGCTCGAAGGCCTGATGCCATTTCACGCGCTCCACGTTGAATATCTTACCACGGATGGGCAGGATTGCCTGGAAGTGACGGTCGCGGCCTTGTTTAGCTGAACCACCGGCCGAATCTCCCTCCACAATGAACATTTCACAGTTCGCAGCGTCCTTGTCCGAACAGTCTGCCAGTTTGCCAGGCAGACCGCCGCCCGTCATGGGGTTTTTGCGCTGCACCTTCTCGCGTGCGGCTCTTGCTGCCACGCGTGCTTCGGCAGCAAGCACCACCTTGTCTATGACCATCTTGGCCTCTTTCGGGTGCTCCTCCAGATAGTAAGTCAATGCTTCGCCAACAGCCTGCTGCACTGCTCCAGCCACTTCGCTGTTGCCCAACTTCGTTTTTGTCTGTCCCTCAAACTGAGGCTCAGCCACTTTCACGCTGATTACAGCTGTCAGCCCCTCGCGGAAGTCTTCGCCACTGATTTCAATTTTCTGCTTCTCCAGCTTTTCCGTTATCTTGTTGTCGTCAGCATACTTCTTCAGCACACGGGTAAGAGCCGTGCGGAACCCTTGCAAGTGGGTGCCGCCCTCGATGGTGTTGATGTTGTTAACGTACGAGTGGATGTTTTCGCTGTAAGAAGTGTTGTACATGATAGCCACCTCTATGGGGGTGTTCTGCTTTTCCGTGTTCAGGTAAATCACGTCATCAAACAGGCAAGTGCGGGTAGAGTCGATGTAGCGAACAAAGTCTTTCAATCCTCCTTCGCTGTAGAATATCTCCTGGCGCACACCCTCAATGCCCACTTCTGCGTTCTTGTCCAAGCGCATGTCGGTCAGCGTAATCTTGATGCCCGCATTCAGGTAGGCCAGTTCTCTCATGCGGTTGGCCAGAATGTCATACTTGTAAGTCGTCGTGATGAAGATGGTCTTGTCGGGCCAGAATTGCTGTCGTGTGCCCCTCAGTTCAGTCTCTCCCACCACTTTTACATCGTACAGTGGCTTGCCTTTCTCGTATTCTTGCTGATACACCTTGCCGTCGCGGAACACCTGCGAGGTCATGTGGGTGGAGAGTGCATTCACGCAGCTCACACCCACGCCGTGCAGACCGCCCGACACCTTGTAGGAACCCTTGTCGAACTTGCCGCCGGCGTGCAGCACTGTCATCACCACCTCCAGCGCGCTGCGGTGCTCCTTCTCGTGCATATCTACAGGAATGCCGCGTCCGTTGTCTTGTACTGTAATAGAATTGTCTTCGTTGATTGTTACTTCGATGTGCGTGCAGAACCCTGCCAACGCTTCATCGATTGAGTTATCGACGGTTTCATAGACAAGGTGGTGCAATCCCTTCTCGCTGATGTCGCCGATGTACATGGCGGGGCGTTTCCTTACGGCCTCCAAGCCCTCAAGGACTTGGATGTTACTGGCGGAATAATCCGCCCCGTTCATCTGAGTTTCATCCATTGTTTTTCTTCTCTTTTATATTCTCTTTTTTAACGTTACAAAGTTACGCGTTTTTTTTGACATGGCGAAATAAAATGGGTAAAAGTTGCTGATTTTCCCGAAAAAAGAAAGAGACCGCAGCGTATTGCTTGGGCCTCTTTCGTATTTTTGTACATACTCGTTCTTTAAGCGAGTTTTGCAATCATCTTGGCAGTGCCAGACTTGAGGTTTGCAGCCTTCTTCCAGTGGATGATGTTCTGCTTGGCAAGCTTGTCGAGCATCTTCTGAAGTTTTGGGAACATCTCTTCGGCTGTAGCCTTGTCCTTGGTGTTGCGGATGTCGCGCAGATAGTTGCGCATTGTCTTAGCGTAATAGCGGTTGTGAAGTCTGCGCTTCTCGTTTTGGCGGATGCGCTTCAGACATGATTTGTGGTGTGCCATTTGTTTTGTTTTTTTTTAAGTTGTTTTGAAAAATGTTTTGGTGGAGTCCGATGTGGTATGGCGCTGCGACCTCGCACCCATCTCCATGAAAAATGGTAGCCCGTAGGAGAGTCGAACTCCTCTTTAGAGAATGAAAATCTCTCGTCCTCACCGATAGACGAACGGGCCAACCTAAAGCAAATTTTTCATTTGCGAGTGCAAAGGTACGAACTTTTCTGATGCTGCCAAAACTTTTCGACACTTTTTTTCATCAAACTCCGCATTTTCACCCTTTGCGTGCAATTTTTTCCCGAATTTCATGCTCTTTCCCCATGCTTTTCCGCACTTTTGTTGCAGAAGTCCCAAAAGATGCCTACCTTTGTGTCTCCATCCTCTACGTAAAGGGTTGGACAAGGAAATAATCCGTGTATAAAAGATGGACTTTTCAATTCTTTAATCTTTTAATCTTCCATCCTTCCATGCAAGAAACCATCCGAGGCATTGTGTTGCGAACAGTGAAATACGCCGACTCCTCCCTCATCATCGACTTCTTCACCTTGGGGCAAGGGCGACAGGCGTTCATGACCAGTACCACTCGCACCAAGCGCGCAGTCCGCAGCCTTTCCTTCTGGCAGCCGCTCACGATGGTGGAGTTTGGTGCCGACCTCCGTCCCAATAGTGGCAGGATGCCTCGTCCCATCGACACGCGTACCTATTACAATTATGTCGATTTGCCTTTCTCTCCCGTCAAGTCGTCGCTCGCGCTCTTCCTTGCCGAATTTCTCAGCGCAGCCCTACGCGAGGAGAAAGAGAATCCGCCCCTCTATCATTACCTCGAATCGTCTCTTCAGTGGTTCGACATGGTGGAGCAACCCATGGCTGTGGCAAACTTCCATCTCCTCTTCCTCCTCCATCTGAGCCGGTTCTTGGGCATTTACCCCAATCTTGAGCGTCCCGACCGTTATTTCGACCTGCTTGCTGGTTGCTATTGCGACCGCCAGCCTCCACACCCTCACTTTCTCCAACGGGACGAAGCGCAAGCACTCCCGTTCCTCTTCCGCATGGACTATCCCACCTTGCACCTTTTTCGTTTTTCGCGCTCAGAGCGCCAGCGGATGCTCCATGTCCTCAACGACTATTACCGCCTCCACATTCCCAACTTCCCCGAACTGAAGTCCTTGGAAGTGCTCCAAGAAATGTATGCTTTAAGTTACGATGATCAATAATTCTTTCAACTGACTTCAGTATGACTTCGGCATGACTTGACCTGTCAATTGATGGAAGCCAAGTAACATTTGTAAGAAGCCCTTTTGCTATGTCAACTTAGGCAAATTCAGCAGGTATTTCGCAGGAAATGTACTGAAATGCTACCATTAGCGGCACGACGCTCAACCTCACCTTCAGCGACCTGGTGGGCAAACAGCGGAGCCGTCGGGGAATGTTCCCCGACGGCTCCGCTGTTTGGGACAGGGTGGCTGTACTCTTTGGAACAGCCTCTGTGTTCATGCAAAAAGACATTCACCCAACTCTACAGGGAATTTGTGTCGATTGAAAAAGGGACATTCACCCGACACAAAAGGGACAATGTGTCGAATGAATCGGGATGTTGCCTAAGGGCACGTGGTGGCGTGACTAAGGGCAAATGGTCATGTGCCTAAGGGCACGTGGCGATGTGGCTAAAGGCACGGGACTGCGTACAAGTTTGCGGATAGGAACA
>ODAI014484939.1_pt1 | contig 26731 bp, 16 predicted proteins | sample 1539321 | NCBI WGS metagenome assembly ODAI01 (sample SAMN02144231, study PRJEB22623) | gut metagenome | biome: sheep rumen | host: Ovis aries | place: New Zealand
CAATCTTACGAAGAGCTGAGTTAGGCTTCTTAGGGGTTGCAGTCTTAACTGCGGTGCATACGCCACGCTTCTGAGGAGAAGATGCATCTACGGCCTTCTTGTGAAGAGAGTTAAAGCTCTTCTGAAGAGCGGGTGCTGTTGACTTCTTAACTGAGGTCTGACGTCCCTTTCTTACTAACTGGTTAAATGTTGGCATTTCATTTACCTTTCCTTTCTCTAGATTTACGCACAATAAAACAAGACATTTACGCGCATACTCGAATATTATAGATGCTCGCAAATGCCTTGTCAACAACTTTCCTCGACAAAATCACGAAATTTTGACGATTATTTTATTAATTTTTTATGTCGTACTATCCGGACACAATCCCTTGTATCAGGCCATGACCAAAACACAATTTATTAATAGAATACATGATGTCCGATCACAAGTCCGTCACGTCCGTCGTTACGTCTGAAGTGTGTCATATCGCCGACGTTTGAAACTCCGTCAAGTGCTTCCTGCGCCGCATCGATACAACTTTGCTTGATGCGTCCCGATTCGTATACCGCGTTTACCTTACCGTTAAGAGCGGGTGTAAACTGTCCGGACGCGTAGATTACGCCGTGGATGGTATTGGGATAAGCGCCGCTTCGTACACGGTTCATAACTACCGCACCGACCGCAACCTGTCCCTCGTAGGGCTCGCCGCCCGCCTCGCACTGAATAAGGGCTGCCAAAAGAAGCTTAGTATCGGCATCAGTTGTATACTCGCCGTAGTTTACATGTCTCTTAGCCTCAAGCTCTGCAAGCTCACGGGCTTTGATCTCCTCGTTGGTCTCTCCGGCGTCTATCTGGAAGGTGATATCCACGTAGCAGGACTTGACGAATCCGTCGTTTCCTTCATAGTCCACATTGATCCACTCGCCGTCAGTATCTCCGACAACCTCGTAGATCTCTCCCTTAGGAGCAAGGCAAATTACATCGGCCTCGTCATCCATAGCGCTTCGGATCCTTACGGTATCCGCGTTTACGGTAGCGTAGGTGATTCCCACGCTGTGAGCCAGATTGGCGGCATCCTCTCCGAAGAGAAGATAATCGTTGTTGCACCATCCCACAACATTTCCGGACTGAACCTTTGTCCAGCCTTCCACCTGCTCGATGATGTGTCCTCCGCAGTCCTTGTACATAAGCCCGAGCCTTTCCGCATTGACATCGGGAGCCTCGCGCACATTCATAAACTGATGTACATTCGCCATAACAAGGTCGCTGAAAATGGCTTCTTCCTCGTCTTCCTTGCCGAGCTCTATATTAAGTTCCTTTGCGGTGGCATTGATCACATCCACCGCGCTGCCGCCTACAGGATCAAGCACAAGAGCAACTCCGCCCGATATATTGTCGATAGTTCCTCTGTTTCCTGCGAAAGCGGTCGTATCGGCTTTGTCAAAGTAAAACACACCCAGCACAAGTCCAAGAACGGCGGGGATCAGCAGCTTTGACAAAACCGACCTGATCGAATCTTTCATAAATAATACCTTAACAAAAAATTACATTGTTACAAATTTGTTACGGATTATCTTACAATTTATTAACTGATTTGTCAAATCAGTTGCTTTTTGTGGGCTTGCTACCAAGGGTAAGATCAACGGTATGCTCCACATACTCGCCGTTTTCCTGACGCGCATAGGTGATCTTTACGGTAGTTCCCGCTTTATAGTACTTAAGGATATTCTGAAGATCGTCATAAGAGCTGATCTTTTCTCCGTCAAATTTAGTGATAACATCTCCGGTAAGGAGTCCGGCTGCCTTGGCGCCTCCGTCCTCAGAAACCTCAACAACGTAGATTCCTACAGGAATTCCAAATCGCTGTGAAAGGGTATCCGTGATCTCCTGGAGGCTGATTCCGATGTAACCCATCTCGCTTTCGTCAATAGGAATACGGGTCTGCTGAACCATCATATCCGAGATGATATCCGTTACAGAGCTGATAGGAATAGCATATCCCATGCCCTCGATAGCGGTACCGCCGATCTTACTTGAGTTGATACCGATAACCTCACCGGACATATTGATAAGGGCTCCGCCGGAGTTGCCGGGGTTGATGGCTGCGTCGGTCTGGATGTAGGTTCCCGTACTTCCGTCGTCCATTGTAAGCTCTCTGTTAACGGCGCTGACTATACCGGTGGTTACCGACTGTCCGTATCCCAATGCATTACCGATGGCTACTACCTGCTCGCCGAGCTTGACATTCTCGCTGTCACCGATGGCTACGATCCTGATGGCATCCTTTGTGGAGTCCTCAACATCTGACTTTTGAACTGCGATAACGGCTACATCCATAGATGCGTCTCTTCCCTTTATATAAGCGGAAGCTGTGCTGCCGTCCACAAAAGTAACCTCAAGAGAAAGAGGATCTTCAACTACGTGGTTGTTGGATACGATAAGGTACTCCGTATCTGTCTGTGCAATGATAAACCCGGATCCGCTGGCCTCTGCAACGCTGGAAGACTGTGCTCCGCCTCCGAAATAGTAGCTGTAAATATCATTTCCGTATGTGTAGGTATATTCCTTTTTGATTGATACCATAGCAGGCATAAGAGCCTCGGCAACTTCGGATACGTCCCCGCTTCCCGTAAGTCCCGCGCTGTTTGTTACGGTATTTAAAACCGCACTCTGGCCCCCGGTTCCATTCTCGGATGATCCGGTGCTTTCAGAACCCGCCGTGCTTTCTTCAATAACGGCCTGTGCCGCATCTGAAGATGCGCTCGAAGGTATCATTCCTGTCGTCTTTTGAACCGCAAAGAACCCAAGTCCTCCGAATACTCCGAAGGCAAGTCCCATAGCTCCCGCTGCGGCTACCTTTCCGAAGGTGTTTTTTCCTTTTTTCTTTTCGGTAGTACTTTCGGGTGCCTTGTAATTATCCCCGTTGTAGTAATAGTTGTTGTCCATTTCTATCGCCTCTACTTTCTAAAAAAAGCCCCGCAGCAGGTCACCGCAGGGCTTTAAATAATCTCTTTACTGACCTTACAAGTAGAAGTATAGGTCTAATTTGTGAAGAAATTGTGATGAAATTCTATTAAATTTATGAAAACATAAATTTATTCAACAGTAACTGATTTTGCAAGGTTTCTGGGCTTATCAACATCAAGTCCCTTTGCAACTGAGGTGTAATATCCAAGGAGCTGAAGAGGGATGATGGCTACGCTTCCGATGAAGTGGTCGTCAACCTTGGGAACATATACGACGAAATCGCACATATCCTCGACATCATACTTGCCGTTTTCCGTAACACCCATAAGATAAGCGCCGCGGCTCTTACACTCAACCATGTTGGAAACAGTCTTTTCGTAAAGATCCGACTGGGTTAAAGATCCGATAACAAGAGTACCCTCCTCGATAAGAGAGATAGTTCCGTGCTTAAGCTCTCCCGCAGCATATGCCTCGGAGTGGATATAGCTGATCTCCTTCATCTTAAGAGATCCCTCAAGGCTGATAGCGTAATCGATACCTCTTCCTATAAAGAAGATATCCTTTGCGTTGGCAAATTTAGAAGCGAACCATTGGATACGTTCCTTATCGTTAAGGCACTTCTCTATCTTTGAAGGAATGCTCATCAGTTCACCGATATAATACTTGTACTTCTCTTCATCTACAAGGCCGTTTACAAGACCCATCTTGATTGCAAGAATATATCCGCAGATAAGCTGGCAGCTGTATGCCTTTGTTGTGGCAACGGAAATCTCGGGACCTGCAAGAGTGTACATTACATGGTCTGCCTCTCTCGCGATGGAGCTTCCAACTACATTGACGATAGCAAGAGTCTTGATACCCTCATCCTTTGCAAGTCTGAGAGCAGCAAGAGTATCAGCAGTTTCACCGGACTGGGAAACAATCACAGCAAGAGCATTCTTGTTAAGAGGCATCTTTCGGTATCTGAATTCCGATGCAAGCTCACATCTTACCGGAATGCCTGCCATCTCCTCGATGACATACTGGACTTCCATTCCGACATGCCATGCGCTGCCGCAGGCTACGATATAGATCTGTGAGATTTTCTTAATATCTTCGTCGGAAAGACCGGTTTCTGCAAGGTCGATCTTTCCGTCAACAATATACTTATTTAATGTATCTGTAACAACCTTGGGCTGCTCGTGGATCTCCTTCATCATAAAGTGCTCAAATCCGCACTTTTCGGCAGACTCAGCGGAGAATTCGATCTCTACGGATTCCTTCTGTACCTCGTCGCCGTCAAGGTTAAAGAAAGTTACCTGGCCAGCAACGATCTTTGCCATTTCAAGGTTTCCGATGTAGTAAACATTTCTTGTGTGCTTTAAGATAGCGGGAACATCGGAAGCGATAAAGGACTCACCGTCGTTTACACCGATGATCATAGGGCTGTCTTTTCTTGCAACATAGATCTCGCCGGGATGATCGGTGAACATTACCTCAAGGGCATATGAACCGCGAACACGCACAAGAGTCTTTGCGATTGCATCGATAGGTCCCATCTTGTATTTCTTATAATAATAGTCAACAAGCTTAACGAGAACCTCTGTATCTGTCTGGCTGTAGAACTGATAGCCATGGCGGGAAAGCTTATCCTTAAGCTCGGCAAAATTCTCGATTATTCCGTTATGAACGCCCACAACTTCAGACTCCACAACTCCTGACCCTGATCCGGTGCAGTTTCCGGAAACGTGAGGATGCGCATTGGTCTTTGAAGGTGCGCCATGGGTTGCCCAACGGGTATGTCCGATACCGCAAGTTCCCTTTACGGCCTTTCCACCGTCAGTCTTGTTATAGAGATTCTCCAGTTTTCCGACTTCCTTGACAACCTCAGCGGGCTTCTCGCCATCGCGGATCGCAATTCCGGCGGAATCATATCCTCTGTATTCAAGTTTTGAAAGACCGTCAAGCACAATAGGTGCTGCCTGTTTTCTTCCAACATATCCTACTATTCCGCACATACGAATAGTCTCCTTATCAGTTTAAATTAATATTTCTGTCATTCCATTTACGGAAGTATTTTACCATAGATTTCAAATGAAGCAAGAAAAGCTTTATATTCTTGCCGGATCCCCGCTCCCACTCATGTACCGCTTTGGCCGTAGGGACATAGCAAACTGCGCCTTTTGCCCAAAGCCTTTTACAAAGATCCGCATCCTCCATATATAGGAAGAAGTCCTCGTCGAATCCCCCGATTTCCTCATAAATATCCGCTCTGACCATTAAAAATGAACCCTGCGCAAAGGGCACCTTAAAGGGCTTCGAGTAGTCCATATCCTGCATAGTATGGTAAGCGGAACGCTTTTTGAAAAGGTGAGGCATAAAGCGGCGGAGGAACATATCCGTAACCGTCGGTTGCCTCCTGTAAGCCTTCAGGATCTCGCCTTCCGTGGTAAGAAGCTTGGGTACCGCACAGGAAAACTCCTGATGTTTCTCCAAAAAGGCTTTAAGTACCCCGAGACAATTGTTCTTAAAAACAATATCGGGATTGATTATCGCAAAGTACTTCGTGTCCTGATCGGCAAATTTAGTAAAAGCCGTATTGTTTCCGGCGCCGAAGCCCAAGTTGAAATCCGAAACATACAGGCTGACATTATCGCATTTTCTTACGAACTCGCGAAGGCGCTCGGCTTCCGCTTCATCCTCTGAGTTGTCCACAACAGCGATCTCGTAAGAAAGCTCCCAGGGCGTATTTGCAAGGATAGATCCTATAGCCTCTATGGTTTTCTTTGAAGTTTTGTAATTGACTATAGAAACTAATACCTCTGCCATAACTTTAGCTCGCTCCTCTGCCTGTAAGCACAATCTTGACAGTCTTAAGGATGATCCTGATATCCAAAAGAAGCGACCACTCCATAATATATTTCGTATCGAGCTCAACAACCTGTTCAAAGTCGTTAATCTCGTTTCTTCCGCTGACCTGCCAAAGTCCCGTAAGTCCGGGGGCAAATCCGAGGCGGGCCTTATGATGAACTGCGTATTTTTCGAATTCGTCAAGTGTGGGAGGTCTTGTTCCCACAAGGCTCATATCCCCTTTAAAAACATTCCAGAACTGCGGAAGCTCGTCTATGGAATGCTTTCTGATAAAATGTCCGATAGGAATGATCCTGGGATCGTTCTTTAGCTTGAACATATTTCCGTCCATCTCGTTGTTTGCCATAAGCGCCTGCTTGATCTCGTCGGCGTTTGGATACATCGAGCGGAATTTATACATTTTAAAGCGTCTGCCGTTTTTGCCTATTCTTGTCTGGGTATAGAAAACAGGTCCCGGAGACTGAATAAAAATGATCGGAGCAAATATCAGGAAACATATTCCGGTTATGATAAGTCCGATTATACTTCCTACGATATCCGCAATACGCTTTACCATCAGCATCGGACCGGTCTTGATATTCATACCGACGGTTAAAACCGGGAAACCACCGCAGTTTTCGATCATGCGGTTATCCGAGTCGTTGTTGAGGAGACGATAATGGATCGTGATACCCATTTTCTTGAGCTCCTCGGCGTACTCTTCGGCTCTCTCCAAATTGTTGTCCGAGATAAATACCTCATCGACGATATTCTTTCTCGCGTACTCGTAGAAACCGTCATAAGAGCAGATAACAGGGATATCCATAACAAATTCCCCGGTTCCGTCGCAGTCTTCAAAGACTATTCCGGATAGTGCGAATTCATGGTATCTGTCTTTTTTGAATCTCTTTACGATTTCCTCCGCATACTGCTTTTTCGTAATAACGATGAGCACTGAACGGTTCTTACTGCTGAGCATACGCTTTCTGACGATGCGCTTTAGGACTGTCCTTGAAAACCATAACGCGAAAAACATTATGATCCAGAAAAGATAAAGGAAAATACGGGAGTAAGCCTCCGTCCACTTAACAGCAACAAGATATACGTTAAGACCTATAAATACGATTGTGGAGTGCAGGAACGAATAACGCGTCTCCTTCCAAAAAGTACGCCTTATCACGCCACTGTACTCCCCTGTAAATGCTGACAATATGAGATGGATAACAAGTATGACCTTCGCTCCGCTCAAATAGTAGTCGTTTTGGTAAGGAAGCGCCAAAACTCTGAATCTGAGGAGAAAGGCCAGGACATAAGCCGCCTGAATGGCGACTATGTCCAATAATGTAAAATCTATATGCTTTATCCAGCCGTTTAAACTTCTTTTATACATTTCACCCCAAGTTTACCAAAGCTCTCCCACTTTAGTATCCAACATATTTTGAAGTATCGGAGTAGATAACCGATGAATAAGCCTCAAGCGTCTCTGAAGGAACGTAATTTTCGTCTCCAAAGAGGAATTTGTGAAGCCAGATTGCGTTGCTTGAAAGGCTGGTAGGAATTACACAGCTTCCCTTTGCACCGATGGTTCCGGTTGTTCTCATACTCTCGTCGGGGAATCCGCCCTCGTCAACAACCTTGTATTTTGCAATATTTTTAACCATAGAAAGAAGGGTATCGCCGTCGATCGAAGTAAGTACGCTTCCGGAAACCTTGTTGAAGGTCTCTACGAGCTTATCGGAGTTTGCTCCCTTTGCAGTATTGATGATAGCCTGGAGAACTTCTCTCTGACGCTCGGCTCTCTTGAAGTCGTCGCCTGCGGTGTATCTGATACGGCAGTAAGCAGCGGCCTGAAGTCCGTTTACTTTCTGGTAGCCGGTCTCCGAAAGGGGAATGTACTCCTCCTTGAGAACATCGGCAATAGCACTCTGATATGCATTTAAATGGCCGATCTCAGCTTCATCGACATCAAGATAGATTCCGCCGAGACTGTCAATGGCATCGGCAAGTCCGCGATAGCTTACAGACATCCAGTTTGTGATATCGAGGTCAAGGTTTGAGTTAAGCATGCTGACTGCGGCATTTCCTCCGCCGAGAGCGTAAGCTGCGTTACATTTCTGGTATGTGTCCTTACCGGTATTAAGATAAGTATCACGATAAACGCTGCAAAGCTTGATATCTCCGGTGGTCTGGTTGATGCTGCAGATCATGATGCAGTCGCTTCTGAATCCCTTTTCAAGAGAGCTTACGCTAGTACTTGTAGAGTCGATACCGAAGAGAGCAATGTTTAAATACTCGCTCATTGTACCGCCGTCCTCGCTCATCTTCTGTACTTCCTGAGCGATACCGATTTCCTCGGGCTTTGTCTCATCAATCTTTACTACGTTAAGTCCGCCGCTCTCAGTAGTCCTTGTAGCGGGGATTACAAACTTGATAAGTACAAAGAGAAGAGCTGCGATCACTAAAAACTCGATCACAAAGATCACGATCTTTCCGGACTTGGCACCGGACTTTTTCCTATTGGCCATTTTTTGATTACTCCTTTTAGGCTTTAAATAAATAAAACAGGCGCAGAGCCTTACATCATCGATTATAAGGCTACTGCACCCTTGCTTCAACTTAAGTTTTCTTAAGGATTGTTTCGTTTTAAAATAATCAGCTTGTCACTTGACCACAGTTTCCCAGGCCGGCATAAAGATCAGTCTGTAACCCTCGTCTTTAAGAGCTTTTGAGAGGTCGCTGCCAAGCTTTTTAAAATCCGTATCCTTTGGCAAAGTTCCGTAATCAAAGATTCTCTCCCAGGCGTGGATTTTATTAAATTTTACTTCATCACCCGCCGACAGATCTGCCTTGAAACTTAGAGGAAAGTCTTCGTAGGAGACCCCGACAATGCGCTTAAAGATAGGGTACGCTTCCTTGCAAAGGCGGATATTTCTTATATCAAGCTCATCACATTCCTGCATGATAAACCGCCTGTTTCCTTCGCCGCCCGCCCCGGCGCTCATTCCCTTAAAAGGGCCCGAAAGGATCCTTCCGTCCGGCGCGCCCTTAACAACAAGTCCGCCCAGAGCGCCGATCTTAGCTTTAGCGCTCTCTGTTGCGCTATCTCTTATGCTTTCTTTCGAACATTCCGCGTAATTTTTCATTTCTGAGTACCCGGAAATCGGAGGCGTAACCATCGGGTCTTCTTCAAAATCAAATCCGTACACGCCAACGTGCTTTGTGCGGTATACACCCACCTTACCATCCGTAGGCAAAATAGCGGAAATCGCCTCAGCAGCAGCCTTTTTTCCTGCCTCGTAGGCGTAGAGCTTAGCAGCGGTATTTCCGGAAGTCGATCCGGCAAAAACACGCCAATGGTACAGAATCTTTGGAATATGTAAAAAGCTTCTTTTCTCCGCCGCCGCTCTTAGTATAAGGTCATGATCCTGGGCTCCGTTAAACTCCTCCCTGAATCTCAATCTCTTTATAAGCTCAGTCTTCATAACAACAAGATGACAGATGTAATTGTTGGAAAGAAGATACTCCGGGTTGTAATCCGGCTTTCTGATAGGATTAAAGAACCGGCAATTGCACTCTCCGCACCTGTCCTCATCCGTGTAGATAACCTCCGGCAACTGCTTATACGGATCCGTCTGTTCCTCTTTTTTTGATTTAATAACCCTGTTAAGTCCCTTAACAATCTCAAAGAAAGCATCTCTTTCAAGAAGATCGTCATGGTCGACCAAAGCGGTATACTCTCCACAGGCAAGGTCGATTCCCCTGTTGCTGTTTCCCGAGATTCCGAAGTTTCCTCCAAGGTCTGTGTATCTTATCTTCTCTCTTGGGACAGGCAGGGACCTTACAAACTTCCCAAGCTCTCCCGCGTCACCGGAGCCGTCAACCAAAATAAGCTCCCAGTTTTCGTAGGACTGGCCGGTCACAGAGTAGATAAGCGCCTCAAGATAGCGCTTCTCGGTCTTGTACATCGGAACAACAACGCTGATAAGAGGCTTGTAATCGAAAAGTCCGCTTTCTCTTCTTTGAGCCTTAAGTTCATCATCGGAAGCGTGGTGAGGAATATAGCACTCCCTCTTTCTCGTAAGTCTCTCCGCCACCTCGAAGAGAGTGGATTTCAGGCCATTTTTCTTTATGTAATTGATGGTCTTGTTTATGTTTGTTTTTGTACTCATATACTACAGTTCGTACGGTCCGGCGTTCATATCGAAGTTTGGATTATAGTACTCATCGGTCTTTGCGAGTTTTTCGCTCCAAACCTGTCTAAAGTGCGCAACTTCGCGCTCGAATCTTTCTTTCTTTTCGGGGGTATCTTCATATCCCCTTGACTTTGATTCGTAATGATACCACTCGGAAAAAGCATTGTAAACCACAAGTTTTTCCTGTTTTCTTACTTTAAGACAAAGATCAACATCATTTCCCGCTACAGGGAAATCCTCGCTGAATCCGCCGGCAGCTTCGAAGTCTTCCTTCGAGATCATAAGACAAGCTCCGGTTACGGCATTGTAATTGCAATTGATCCTTGCCCTTACCATAAATCCGAACTCGTTTCGTCCGATTCCGACGAAAGCATGCTGAGCGTAGCCCCTGAATCCCAAAAGAATTCCGGCATGCTGAACAGTATCATCCGGATAAAGGAGCTTTGCCCCAACTATACCAACTTCTCTCCTCTGGGCTATGGCCAGCATCTCGCTGATGGCCGTTTCAGTGATAAGCTCCGTGTCATTATTTAGGAAGAGGAAATACTCTCCGCTTGCAGACCTCGCCGCGAAATTATTGATCGCAGCATAGTTAAACTCTCTCTCCCACTTGACAATCTTTACAAAGGGAAACTCTGCGGAAATCTTTTCATAATAACCAAAGGTTTCTTCGCTCTCCGAATTGTTTTCAGCGATTATAAATTCGATATTCTTGTATGCACTCTTTTTTACGATAGAGCGAATGCAGTTATCGAGATCGTCCGTATGGTCTTTGCTTGGGATAATTATTGATACGAGGGGGTTCCCTACCACTTCATACTTTGCATGATACATTCCCCACATATCGGTCATTTCAACCTTTGCAGGGATTCCCATGCGCTTAAGGTGCGCTTCTACAGCAGCCCTTCCGGACTCGTATGCATACATCTTGCTCTCAGGATTTTCAGCAGTCGATCCCTTCGCAAGGCGCCAATGGTACAGCACTCTCGGAACATGCGCGATCACGCTTCTTGCCCTATCTGCTCCAAAATCAATCATTCCTTCACCGGATTCGCTGCCGGAGCACTCTTCAGCCTTTCTCTTTGCAAAAGTGCAGCCCGCGTCATTCAGAGCTTTCTCAATACAGCGGAACATAAACTCATAATCCTGCGCTCCGTCGTACATAGAGTCCTCGCCGCCAACCTTGCGGTAGATGTCCGCGCTTACAACGTAAAAGTGTGTAATATAATTATGGCTTCTGAAAAGATCTATTGAAAAATCAGGCTTCAGATTAGGATCCATAAAATGCTTTAAATTGTTTGAAACCTTATCCTCGTCCGTGTAGACAATCTTCGTCTCTCTATTTTGAAGTTTTTTAACTACTTCGAAAAGAGCATCCGGCTCGATGATATCGTCATGGTCCAAAAGGGCAATAAAATCTCCCGTCGCAAGCTCAAAAGCACAGTTTGTGTTGTAAGATATTCCGCCGTTTTTATCAAGGACATTGTATACAACCCGCGGGTCTTTTTCATGGTACTCAGATAAGACATTTTCAAGAGGAGAAACCGGAGCCGCGCCGGCGCTCTCTTGTGTGCCGCTCGCTACTGCGGCGCCATTTCCTGAGTCGCCGGCTGAGCTACTTTGCGCGGCACTTGCGCCGCTTACATCTTTCTCTGTTACCGATTCGCTACCCGTTTTCACGCCGTTCTCGGCGCCTGCTTTCTCGCCCTCTACGCTGCCGTCCGCATTTATCCGCGCACCGACGCTTCCGTCAGCAATGCAAAGCTCCCAGTTTTCATAGGACTGGGTCCTAACAGACTCGATCATCTCCTTAAGCATCGGAATCGGGGTCCGATAGGTCGGCACAAGGATACTTATCTTGGGCTCGTAATCAAAAGACTGCCGCCTCTGAGCCTCAAGCTCCTCTGCCGTCACTCGCCGCGCCATAAACCATTTATGGTACTTCCAGGGAGCCGAAAGCTTTCTTTGCACTTTTCTTCCGAGCTCTGCGGGGCCCTTTTCCCTAAGGATGGTGAAAGCCTTCTGTATTTTGTTTTTCTTCTTGAAACTTGATTTATCCATGTGTATTTCCGACTTTTCTATTTCCGCATGCTCGCCGCGGCGCTTCCCGGCATGCGATTTGCAAGTTTTCTCTTCCCTACATGCCTATTGTCTTAAATAAAAGCATAAGAATCGGGCAAGCGCCTGATACCTTATGCTTTTATGTGCTTTTATGTGCTATTCTATGCTTTTTATGTTTTTAGGCGCTGCGGCAAGATTTGTGTGTAATCCGGCAATGTGTCTGAGGCCGGCACTTATCGAAAACGAGCATCAGCGAAGTTTGAGATTAGTACCGCTGCTCGAAGACGTCATAGCCGAGAGGCGGTGCCGGGTACATACAAACTTGCCACAGCGCCGTACCTTGCGAAGTACCGCAGCGCCGTACCTTGCGAAGTACCGCGGCACTTACAGAACCGCCTTTAAGTCTGCGGTAAGTTTCTCAACGCGGGCCTGTGCATCTTCAAGACTGGTTCCCTTAACACCCATATAGAACTTGATCTTGGGCTCGGTTCCGGAAGGTCTTGCACAGCACCAGTTGTCATCGGGAAGCTCGAAGTAGAGAACGTTTGACTTAGGTAAACCGGTTGTTGTCTTCTCGCCGGTCTCCATATCAAGGATAACATCCTTCTCGTAGTCTCTGAACTTCAAAACCTTGAGGTCGCCGAATGCCTTGGGAGGATTGTTACGAAGCTTCTCCATTGTGTCAGCGATCTGCTTGGCGCCGTCGATTCCCTTCATTGTGATGGTGTACTGAGTTTCCTTGTAGTAGCCGTACTTCTCATATATATCGATCATCATATCCCAGAGAGTCTTGCCCTGGTTCTTGCAGAAGGAAGCGACCTCGCAAAGAGCCATAACGGCAACGATAGCATCCTTGTCTCTTGCATGAGTACCAACGAGGCATCCGTAAGACTCCTCGAGTCCGAATGCGTAGTTGTAGGTGTGGTTCTGTTCAAACCACTTGATCTGCTCTCCGATATACTTAAATCCGGTAAGGACCTCGATAAGCTTTACATTATAAGCAGCCGAAATGGGCTTTGTCATATTTGTAGTAACGATAGTTGTAACAAGAGCGGGGTTTGCGGGCATTGTGCCTGTAGCTGTGCGCTCTCTTAAGATATACTCAGCGATAAGCATTCCGGACATATTTCCGGTAAAGGAAACATACTCGCCGGTCTTTGTATCCTTAGCGTATACGCCGAGACGGTCAGCATCGGGATCGGTAGCAAGTACGATATCCGCATCCTTCTCCTTTGCAAGACGAAGGGCGTAGGTAAATGCCTTGGGATCCTCAGGGTTAGGATACTCGAGGGTTGTAAACTCGGGATCGGGACCCTTTTGCTCCTCAACTACGTAAACATTTTCAAATCCAAGCTCCTTTAAGATGCGCTGAACAGGAAGGTTTCCGGTTCCGCAAAGAGGAGTGTAAACAATCTTGATATCCTTAGCTACAGCCTTGATGATCTCGGGATGGATGATCTGCTTCTTTAAAGCTTCCATGTACTTGTCATCGATCTCTTTTCCGATGACTTCGTAGAGACCTGCTGCCTTAGCGGCTTCGATATCCATAGTCTTTACTGTATGGTAATCGGTAATAGACTTAACTTCGGAAATAATATCCTTGTCGATGGGTGCGGTAATCTGCGCACCGTCCTCCCAGTAAACCTTGTATCCGTTGTACTCGGGTGGATTGTGGCTGGCGGTGACCATAACGCCCGCTGTGCATCCAAGCTCTCTTAATGCGAAGGAAAGCTCGGGAGTGGGACGAAGAGAGTCAAAGATGTATGCCTTGATTCCGTTAGCGGCAAGGCAAAGAGCAGTCTCCTTCGAAAACTCGGGGCTCATACGACGGTTGTCGCAAGAAATTGCAACACCCTTCTTGGGGTCACCATTCTTTAAAATATAATTTGCAAGACCCTGGGTAGCCTTACGAACAGTGTAGATATTCATACGGTTTGTTCCGGCTCCGATAACTCCGCGAAGTCCGCCGGTACCGAATTCAAGTTCCTTGTAGAACCTTTCCTCTATCTCAGTCTCATTGTCCTTAATTGAAAGGAGCTCATCCTTGGTAGCCTGATCAAAATAATCATCATTAATCCAATAATTGTATTCTTCCTTGTAACCCATGGTTTTTCCTCCTATTTTTCATATCATCCTTACGACGCGTAATATATTTTAGCACAAAATAAGACTCGGTAAAAGTTCTAATACAGAATTCATCTGATTTCGTAATATCCGCGCAGGTACGCTTCTTTTTCATGCTCTGAATCTGCATCCGATTTTATCTGATCTCGTACTTGTCCCTCACATCATCCGCGGGGGTGTAATCCTTTAAATACTCATCCGCCATAGAGATAAGCTCTTTATACCCAACTACCGGCACCTTATAAAAGGTTTCATCCGGTGCGCAGAGGATCAGGCAGTCCCCTTCCTTGCCAACAACCGAGTATGTACGGCTGATCACATTAAAATCCTTATCAAGAATATACGAATAAACCGAGGCTGTCAGTATGTAGTTGCCGGAACCTTCGTAGTATTTTAAGCTGCTGAGCAGTGAATCTGAAACAGGCAGGCTTTTTAGAACCTCAAAGCTTTCCGAATCAATGATCTTGGTAGTCTTGTTTGAATACTGAGCAACAATGTATTTTTCATCATCGGAATAAAAGGCCGTATCCGCGTTTTTAAGAGCCGGGCTTATATCATCTGCCTCCTCCAACGCCGGGATCGCATCCTTTTCGTAGAGGATAGTCCGTTCATAAGCGCTGTTTTCCACCTTTACAGCAGCAGTCTCTTCAAGCGAGTACCTCGTAATATAATTGGCCCTGTCAAACCAATAGTACAGGTCTCCGTTTATAAATTTAGCATCGTACAAAAACTCGGAAGGGATCTTGGAAAAGAAATTTTCGCTCCACTCGCACGAGTATGTATCATTGCAAAAATAAACCTTGCCCTCCTGCGTTACATAATACACGCAGTTTTCATCAAAATCCGGCCAGAACTCGATTATCGCCTTGTCGGAATTGTAATAATTCTTTACGCCGCCCTGTTTTTTATCAAGGACAAGCATTATATACCTGTCGTAGACAAATACCATATTGTCGGAAACGCAGATATCAACTGCCAGAAATGAAGGCACATCCCGGATCCAGAGAGTCTCGCCCGTCAGAGTATCTATGGAATAGATTCTCGTAGAATCATTAAAGTTTCCCATTCCCGGCATAGCGAAGATGATATTGTCCCCGTCAAGGATCGCGCAAATATCCATCGGTGATTCTTTTGTGAAGGAGACGATAACCTTTCCGCTTGCTTCTTCCGCCATCAAAATGTCAATCCTTCCGGAATAATCCATAAATACCGCGATAAACCTTCCACCCTCAAAATCCGCAGACATCATATCAAGATAGGATTCCTCAAAGACCTCGCTCACATTTATCTCGTAAGCAATCTCACCGGATTCATTTACTCCGTACAAAACATCCCCTCCGTAGAGAAGCGTAACCTGCCCGTCATCAGAGGTTTGAGTAAAAGTAATATCCACAGGAATATCCAATGGTTTTGTTTCGTCTGCATTGATAGCGTGGTACTGGACGCTACCTTCAACCATTGTTATAACTCCGTCGCTTCCGCAAAAATCAGCCATAAAGACGCTTGAGGGATCATCCGGATTTCCCGATAGCTTCTTTATAAGCCCGCCATCCCTGTCAAATACATAGGCATCGATTCCTTCATTTACAAGGACATATTTATTGTCAAAGGAAACCCTATACTCCCAGGGCATCTCGGGTACATCATAGCTGCAGGCGGGATAGTACATATCCCCTACGCCGTAAACATCAAGGGACTCGTAAAGCCTCTTTAGTGCCCCCGCATTGTAGCCTTCTTCCGTATCCGGGAGGACATTTCTTACAGCGTAAGCCGCATCCTTCCGTCTGCCGCAGCCAAGAAGCGTATCCGCAACCTGCGCCATTGCTCCCGCGTATTTGTCGTTAAGCTCAGCGTACTGCCTTGAGATCAGAGCATTTTGGTGGCTTATGCGGATCAGCATCACAGTAGCAAAGATTGCAAAAAGAAGGACTGCTGCCCCGACGCTTCCGAAAACCGTCGCCATCTTTTTAATCTTTTGCTCCCTGTGGCGCTGGCGCAGGTCATCGTAGTTCATCCCGAAGATAGCGGCGCAAAGCTTTAAAACCGCCGTATCCATAGCCTTTAGGATCTCTTTTTTATTCTCCCCTCTCGTATCAGCGGCAAGGGGCTCGATCTGCTTTTTCTCAAATCTGATATTGCCGTTTTCATCCTTAATCTCTACCTGCTCGTAGGTAAGGATCTCCGGGAAGGATGCGGACGGCTCATCCTCCGCAAGGACAACAAGTATATGCTCCCTGTCGTGGAGCTGTAAAAATGTCTCGATTTCTTTTAAACACCATCTTGACTGCGGATAGCGCGGCGTACAGATCGTGATCAGAAAATCCGAGTTTGCAAGAGCATTGTTTATAGGATCGGAGAGATTGTCGGAAAGAGGCAGTTCATCCACATCCCTGAAGATGCGGCTTATCTTTGTCTTTCCGCTTTTTGCCTTGCTTTTTGCAGACCCGGGCAGCTTAAAAGCCTCCAGCTTTTTGTGGAGATTTTCCGCAACAAAGCTGTCAAGCTCGCTGTGTCTGTAACTTATAAACGCGTCGTAGTGGACGCCCTGTAATTCCTCCATAATCCACCTCTTTCAAAATCACTGACGAATTCGGTATACATGCATGGTTGCGCCGTTAACCAATTTGAAACTATCTTCCTCAACCGGTTGAGTGTTCAGTTTACGAGCATAATACTCCACACCTTCCATACCAATATATTCCTGTGCCTCATATGTTAAGTAGCACAGATCATTGCCAACATATTCAGCGCTGTAATCCATAAGAGTAGGGGTATTCGAGCACCATGAACCGGAATAAACATAATTGGATTTCTGATAATAATCCGTCTCAAAAATATCCGTACTAATAAATCTGGCATACCCCATATCTAAAACATAACTGTTTTCGGGATGCGCCTTACAGTAATCCGAAATCTCCTTCATGATCTGAATATAGGAATTGTTCACTTTATGATTCTGTGCTCTGACATATGCAAACTGCATACGACCCGATATAAAAATCGGAACGATTAATACCATACCCAGAATTCCGCTCATGATCATAGGAATTCTGCTTCTGAGTACCATTTTTTTTGAATAAGCTATTTTCTCGCCATCAATCTCATCTTTCATGAGCTGTTTCTTGTTACTCTTTATTACTGCACTCATATCATGAATCAGCGTGAGGAGAAAAAAGAAAAGTATCAGCATGGTTCCCATATAATAGGGCATCATGACACGAAGTACAAATCTGTCACGATACGCTAAAAAAACTATACCAAGTAAGTAGCCACCAAAGATTAAGCCTAAGGAAATCAAATCTTTTGGTCGGCGACTTATTATAATAAATCCAAGCACAATGATGAACATAAATGCTGTTATTCTGTGAAGATTCCAAAATTCCGATGATGTGAACAAAAGCTGCTTAGTACCTTCAAATAACTTGGCTACGTCCGGTACGGAACGTCTCATCTCTTTGTATCTGGTAATAAGTCTGTCAAGACATTCATCAGGCAGATTCCCATCCGCAAACCAGATTTTATGATCCGTCATCATCTCAAAATCATCTTCAGTAACACCATATTCATCTAAGATATCTGCAAATTTATCCGCCGGTATTCTCGTCTGATAGTCCATGGCATAGACTCTCATCTCGCTGAATTTAAGGAAGTTATTCCACTCCGGCGAAGAGAAAGTTGCTACATGCGTCAGCTTTACTATCACTATGGATATAATCACGGTTACCACTGCAAAAACCAATTTTTTTAGGATTCTATTTAATTCAATCCTCGTATCATAGCGGTGATATTCTATCCCAAACAAAGCTCCCAAGCACACGGGTTGCACCAACAGCATGGAGGAATCTCTAAGAGCACAGGCCAGGAGTTCACAAACTATAAATACGACAATCGCAATGGTTTTTTTAGCAAAAATATCACCCTTGCAAAGGTTTATTAAAATCGCATATCCTGCAAAAGCAATAAGTATAGCCACGCAAGTGAATTGTGCCTGACCAAAGCAGTGAATCCCTGCAACAAAAATGCACATCTCAATAAACGTGAAGAGCATAATTTGCAAAAGATTATTCCCTTTTGAGACCGCACAGAAAACATTTATATAAATTGAGATGAAATACATCAAAAACAAAAACAATCCCCACCAAGGAACTTGTGCAAACGCCCTGTAGAGTATACTGATCGGGAGGGTAATAATAGAACTCACAAATTGGCAATGATACTCAGTAGAGCCCGTTATTTTTCCTGACAACAATTCAGAAAGAAAGACGTCATCATTTGTCTCAAACCATATTCCACAGGTATAATATATGAGCAGAACAAAAATTACTGAAACAAACAACGAAAATATAATTTTAAATTGCACATTATTTACAAAACTCTTTTTCATCATGCTATCTTCGACCTAATAAAAGCTTAGAATCCTATACATTACACCAGTTTTTTCTCCGAACTCTATCCTTTAATCTCCCTTTTTAAATCCTTATAAAGCCGCTTTCCGGTAATAATATCCGTCATAACGATTCTCACTCTCCAGCTCTTTCCTTCAAGTTCCTTAACGGGAAGGCGGAAATAAAAGCCGGAAAGTTCTATATGGTCCTCCCCGGGGAAGGCCGCTAAAATATCTTTTCTGTAAGTGGAGAAAAGTTCGTAGCGGCGGCTATTTATCTTAGCAGTCTGCTTATCGTCTTCTGCCTCTCCTTCTTTAGCGGCTTTGTTCTCAGCGCCGGAACTTCCTGCTGTATCTTCCGTCAGAAGAAGGCTTTTTTCGAACCGTCGGTTATCGCATCCTCTTACGTAAGCCCAGCCGTCAAGCCAGATAAAGTCCTCGGCATCTTCCGTATTTCGAAGCTGCTTTTGAATTCTGTCGAGCCTTGCTCTAAGCATAAAGCTCTCCTTGGAAATCTTTACATCCTCTTCCAAAAGATGGGAAAAACTGCTCGTGTTTGTCGTACAGTCCTTTGTCGCGGGCAGATAATCCGAAGAATTGTCGATAAGGTTCGGGTTGTAAAAAGGATCGAAGCCCTTTGCCCAGGGATGAGCGCCGTAGAGCTTTTCCTTCTCCGCAAGAAGACGATGATACTTTTCTTCATTTCCTTCATCCATACCGCGGGTTAAAGATTCATAATGGTATAGCACAGCCCCGTTACACTGAACATTTCTGTATCCGTGTTCAAAAAGCTTGAAGCAAAAATCAATATCGTTGTAAGCAACCTTTAAATCCTCGGACAGACCTCCCACTTCATCGAACTTTTTCTTGGAAACAAGGAGGCAGGCAGCAGTAACGCAGAGCATATCGTAATCAAGCTTGTTGCGTCCGAAATAATAGCTTTCGGAGTCCTCAAGAGCAAGAAGTTTATGGGATGGGCCCACGGCCAAGTTGGTAACGCCGACATGCTGGATCTTATTGGTATTTGCGTAAAGAAGCTTGGCTCCTACCGCGCCCACTTCATCTCTTACCGCGTAGGCGGCCATCTTTGCGAGCCACTTTCCGTCTATGATCTCCGTATCGTCGTTTAAAAGAAGGAGAAGCTCTCCGGTAGCGGACTTTGCGCCGACATTATTCATATACGAGAAATTAAAGGGCTTTGGATCGTAGATATACTTATACCCGTACAAAGAGGCCATTTTCTCGTATTCAGCCTTCTTTGCCTCATCGCTTCCGTTATCGACTACGATGATCTCAAGTTTATCCATTGGATATTCTGTTTTCTCTCTAAGAGAAGAGACGCAAGTCTTAAGAACATCGGGGTGATCCTTTGTGGGGATTATGACAGAAACCGTGGAGAAGGGCCCGAGGCCTTGGTTTTCCCCGGGTTTTTCAGTTTGCCCCTGCGCGGAATTCCGGGTACCGGCCGTTGGTTTTCCGGCAATAGCTCCCGTGCAGGCGGCTATATCTTCATCCGCACAGCCCGAAACTCTGTGGCTTAGAATATGCGGAATGTGAAGCACATTCTTGTAAAGATGGGCGTGGATAAGGCCTGAGTCAAACGCCAGCCCCGTGCAGGAATCCTTGCCTAAATCGCTTTCGCTGCCGGCGCCTTTACCTAAATTAGCCTCGCTATCTGCTGTGGCCGCATCCGGGGAATTTGGGCCTTGCGCAATCGTCCTTACAATATCAGCGATATCCCCAGAAGAAGGGGCATCAGCATAGCTAAACCTCGGGCAGACTTTTTCAAGTAAATCCTTTCTTACAAGGGCCATCTCCCCGAGATAGTTAAACTGCTCCAAAAGCTCCGGAGAAAAGTCAGGTTTAAAGAAGGGATTGCTTCTTACGCCATCTTTTAAGGAATCCTCATCACCGTAGATGATATAAGGAGCAGTGTAGGAGATTTTTTCCAGGGCTTCTCTTACTGCCACCTTCCACCCGGCAGAAGGGACGGCCTTTTCCGAAATAAGTAGAGCGTATTCATATCCGCCAAAAACCACAGGGCTCTCATCCAAGAGACTTACTTCTTCCTTGGAGTTTTTCGCTCCTGCGATCCCTGAAAGCTCGCCTTCCGCTTCGGAAAAATCCTTTATTAAATCTTGTGAAAAGTTTTCTCGGACTCTCTTTTCCCACTCATCGTTTCTTAAAAAGTATCCGTAAGGGTCATTCCAATCCTCCAGTTCCCTGTCGTACTTTTCTATGCATTCCTTAAAAAAAGAATTCGAAGAGACCTTCTCACCCTTAGATGAGAGGTCCCTTCGAAATAGCTTTATATATGTTCTTGCGGCCGATTCACGGCCTTTTTTAATGATACTCTTTATTCCCAAACCGTTTATTCCACCTGATTTTACAAATATAGGTTAAAATCCGCTGAGTTTTCTTTTGATCTTTGAGCCCAGTCCGGTGTCAGCGCTTTCCGCTAAAACCGCAGCGGCGATGTTCTCGGATATGGGGCTGATATCAAAGGCAACTTTGAGGGTGTTTCCTTCGTGCATATCCGCGCTTCCCAGCTTAAGAGTAATATTCGGGTCTGCGCTTCCAAATACAAAGATTCCTTCGCCCGCCTTTGCACCATTGGATATCATCTTAACCGAAGAAACATTAAGCTGCTTCTCTCCGACAGACATCTGTCTGATGCTCACAACGCAGGGGTAATCGCAGGGATCAAGTCTTAAGGACTTAAGGCCATCTTTAAGTTCAACAGTAAAGCCCTCTCCCTCTCTCTCGGCAAAGTAGGAGTCTTTTTCAGAAAATCCATTTCCGAAATCGTAATAAACCTGGAGTTTTCCGCCCTTTGTAATCTCTGCAGTTCCGTTTTTCGAAATATCAACTACCTCATTTCCGATGGACTCTCTTATCTCCCCCAGGGATCTGTAACCGCCGGTTACCTCCTTTTGGAAAGTACTCTCGGCTCTTTTAATCTCCTCAGCCTTTGTGGCGCTGATTCCGAAAATCTCCAGAGCGTCAATCTTGTCCTCTATATTTCCCCAGCCGTTTTCAAGTTCATAGCAATAAAGGGCTCTGTAGGCGATCTCTCCGGCTGGCTTATCATCTTTTACGACCCACTCGTAATCGATGGCGGTCCATTTCTCTCCGTCTACGATTACATTGGAGAAAATAAGATCCATATCCGTTACGCCGGCGCCGTATCCGATCCGCTCGTAAAACTCTTTAAGGAGTGCCTTAAAACCTGCAAGATCCTTCTTTAAAAGCTTCTCATCCAGAAGCTCTTCGAGACGCCTTCCGGAAAGTAAGGGGAACGAAACCTCTTTTTCGTCTAAAGACAGCTCGCAAGGGCAGATATTAAGCTTACTTCCCTCGTAGCGCTTTTTAAGGAGCTCATAGTTTTCGGCAATCTTTTTTATATGCTCCTTGGCCTCGCTGCAAAGAGCTCTCTTTGTAACAGTCTTAATAGCTTCCCCACCGGCTATACCCATGCGGGTCTCTCGTATCTCGGTAGCTATACTGCTCTCAGGCTTTCTGTCGTTGGAAAAGCGGACGTAAACCGTATCAGTATCTTTTCCGAGAACAAGCATATAGGAATTGGAAAAGAGCGGGAACTGCCCCTCTCGTAAAATATTATCAAATGCTAATTTTTCGTTAAACAAAAGGAGTCTGTCACGGTCGAAATTGCGGAGATTATCCTTAAGCTCACCCTCTTCGGGCAGACGCTTTTTTGAAAAAAGCGTATTCATAAATTTATAATCGGGATAAGGATAGTACATAGTGCACTGTTCCTTTGAAAATCCGCACTTTTCGGCGATCTTTAAAAGACCGTTTTCAGTAAAGGTTCTCGCCGGAGAATCCCCGGGATAATCCTCAATTCCCTCGAAGAACTTTCCTACATGGTCTTCTTTACAACCTGCAAAATACTTGAGTCCAAACTTATTTTCAATCGCGATAACGATCCTGCCGCCGGGTGCAAGATGCTTTTTTAAGATGTTTAAAAATGTCTCGTAGGGATTGTCGCCGCCGATATAAGCCTGTCCATACTCGAACACGCCGATGAGACAGATCAGCGAATAATCCGTAGGAAGATCCGGCTCGATATCCTGGAAGTTCCCTACGTGGATCGTTACATTATCGCAGTTTTCATGGCGATATGCATTTATAAGACTGCGTTGTCTTGATAAATCCACGCAGTCAACGCTTCCCGCCTTTGCGGCGAGAGCTCCTGTAATCGCTCCGCATCCGCTTCCCACCTCAAGAACCTTATCCAGGGAACTTATGGGAAGCCAGCTTACGATATTTTCCCTGATGGGAGATAAATGATATAAAAAAGGCCAGTTTGTGTGCTTTTCAATAACGTCTGCGTAGCTTGCGGCAGCGGGCCTTTTCTTTACTTCCTCAAGGATTTCTCCCTCGACCTCCCCGTCGCAGTAAAGATCGCTCGCCGCGTAATGAATGTAATCAAGTTTTATTTTTCCGATTGTTTCGTTTTCCATTCGGGTTATCCTTATTATCAGTTAATTCTTCGTAACTTCAACCTTCGAGAACATATCGTAGTAACCAACGGTGTCTTTATCGGAGACAACGGTTATATCGAGGCAATCGTAGAGCCTGTGGTATACCTCGAAATCTGCGCCGGAAAAGCCGGTGCATCCAAGGGACAAAAGGTAATTGCCTCCCTGTAGGGACATGGTCTGGGTAAAAGTAACGTCCATCTCCTCGCCCTTTTCACCACAACCTGTGTAGGCCTTCTCGTACATAGAATTGGTACCCGTGATCTCGGTACCGCGCACATCTTTAACCGTAAACGCGAAGATGGGTCCCGCGATATGATCCTCAAACTTTATATGCATATGGATCATAAATTCGGATCCCTTGATAATGGTAGAGGTACGGCGTCCGCCCTCGTCCGTAATATAAGCATCAGTAATAAGCGCCTGGCGAGTCCCGTACTCGAGAGTGTCGGGATTCATCATAGAAGCGGGCTTATCCCCGTTTCCGGCGCCGGCAGAAGCCGATCCGCTTCCTAAGCTACCTTCCGAGGCAGCTCCCTTGCCGGAATCGCCGGTGCCCTCGCCGTCCGCGTCGTAAAGTCCTACAAGTACTCTCTTATAAAGGTCGATCATCTCCTTCGGCGAGCCTTCGCCTAAGAGATTTCCCTTGTTAAGGAGATATACTCTGTCACAGTACTTTGAGATACTTGAAAGATCGTGGCTTACAAAGACTATGGTCTTTCCTTTTCTCTTAAACTCTTCGAACTTCGCATAGCACTTTGCCTGGAAGAATACGTCTCCGACGGACAGCGCCTCGTCGACGATCAAAATCTCCGGGTCAATGTTTATGGCTACTGCAAAAGCAAGACGCACAAACATACCGCTTGAGTAGGTCTTTACGGGCTGATATACATAGTCTCCGATATCTGCAAATTCAAGGATCTCGGGAAGTTTTTTCTCAATCTCCTCGTCCGAAAATCCCATCATAGTCGCATTGAGATACACATTCTCAACACCGGTGTACTCCATATTAAAACCGGCTCCCAGCTCAAGGAGCGCTGAGATGCGTCCGTTTATATCAACCTCTCCCGAGGTCTGATAGAGGACGCCGGTAATGATCTTAAGTATAGTCGACTTACCCGAACCATTGGTTCCTATAATACCAACAGTCTCTCCCTTTTTGATTTCGAGGTCCACGCCCTTAAGGGCATAGTTAAGGGCCGGCTTTTTCTTTCCCCGGAGAAGTCCGAAGGCGTCAAAAAGCCTGTCCTTGGGCCTGTTGTAGAGCTTATATACTTTTTTAACATCCTTTAGGCGGATGGCAAAATCGTTATCCATATTTTATCCAATCGTAATCTTGTGGCTAAGGTCTTAACCCGCAGTTTTATATTGATCCTAAGATGCGTAATTTCTTACAAAACATCCGAGAAATGCACCCTGAGTCTCTTGAAAATCCTTGTCCCGAGGAACAAAAGAAGGGCCGCGAAGCACCAAAAGTACAACGTATACCAGCCGTGTTCAAAAAACCAGACCTTGCCGTATACCGACTCTCTGTATCCGTTTATTATATAAACAAGGGGGTTGATCATCAGCACCTTCTTTACCGTCTCGTTTCCGAAAGAAGCAAGGTCCCACATGATCGGTGTTCCCCACATCAGTACCTGCAGGATGATTGTGATCAGCTGGGTCAGGTCTCTGAAAAAAACACAGACTGCACTGGTCGCATAGCTGATCCCCAGTATCAGTACAAAAATGCAAAGGCTGTAGTACAGAACCTGAATACTGTAAAAGCTTGGATAATATCCGTAGATCGATGCCATCACAAGTAGGACGACGATAAAGAAAAGATGGGTAAATATCGCCGCAACCGCTCTTATGATGGGCAAAATACTGATATTAAACACAACCTTTTTAACGAGATAATTGTACTCGATAAGCCCGTTTGTACCCGTTGTAAGGCCCTCGTTAAAGAAAAACCAGGGGACAAGTCCCGCCGTAAGGAAGAGTACAAAAGGCACCTCAGAACCGCTTGAACGCTGACTCGGGAAGATGAGTCCGAAGACAAGAAAATAAAGCACTACCGTAACGAGCGGCTGGACCATGCCCCAGACAACGCCCAGATAAGAACCCGCGTAGCGCTTTTTAAAATCATTCTTTGCAAGTTTCCAGATAAGCTTCCTGTTGCGGAAGCCCTCTGAAAATATATTTAACTTATTGTTTTTTAAGTTAGCCATTAATCTAAATCCTTAATTCCACCCCATTTTGTATCACGCTCTGACAAGGTAAGGTCTACTCCGGGAACAAAAGGCCATTCAACTCCGATATCGGGATCGTTGTACATAATACCGCCCTCGTCTCCGGGATGATAGAAATCCGTTACCTTATAGCAAAACTCGGCATAATCGCTTACAACATAAAAGCCGTGGGCAAAGCCTTCAGGGATGAAAAACTGCTTGAAATTCTCGGCGGAAAGAAGCTCTCCGTGCCACTGACCGTAAGTCTTTGAGCCCTTACGTAGGTCGACGGCAACATCAAAAACCTCTCCCTTTATAACTCTCACAAGCTTAGCCTGAGGGTGCTTTATCTGGAAGTGAAGTCCTCTTAAAACACCGCCCTTTGAAGCGGACTGATTGTCCTGTACAAATACGCGGTCTATGCCCGCAGCCTTCATATCATTAGCATTGTAGCTTTCTACAAAATATCCTCTCTCGTCGCCAAATACCTGAGGTACGATGACTTTCAGTCCCTCGATCTTAGTATCTGTAACAATAAGTTTTCCCATTTTCTATCCTCTTTATTTACTGAATAATTCTCAGTTTATTTCAAGCCAAAACTAATAATAATATATATCAAGGTCAACATTGCCCTGGATTCCGTCAACCTTACCCTTTGATGAGTGCTGCCACATGGTGTAGTAGCCTGTGTACTTCGGAACGCTGACATATTCCGCGTCCCAAACCTCAAACTTCTCAAGGCGGCTCATATCAAGGTTGTTGTAAAGCCAGTTGCGGCTCGCGTAAACGCCCGAGTTGTAGCCTGCATTTTTAGCGGTCTGACAAAAGGCTTCGCAGACAAGAGTTCTTGTCTCTTTATTTAGTCCGTCGGCTCTTCCGTTTCCGCCCGCGCCCTCCGAATCTATATAGATCGGAAGCTTAAGCTCATAGTCCGAAACCATCGATACGACGGCGGATGCCTCTTCCACGGCCTCTGCCTCGGTTACGGCCTGGGTGAAGAAATACACTCCGACCTCAAGCCCGGCGGCCAATGCGCCCTTTATATTCTGTTCAAAATATGGATCCTGAACCAATGCACCGGTAACAGATCCGCGGTAACCGGCCCTAATTATAACAAACTGAACGCCCGCGGCGGCAACCTTTTCCCAGTCGATATCCCCCTGGTACTTGGAAACATCGATTCCTGCCTTTCTTCTTGTTCCGCCAAACTGCAGCTTAACCATCTCGGTCTTGTCCGCAGTACTTTCAGCATCAGCCTCAGCGCTGTCCTCGGCGGCGGCATCAATCTCGGCTTCAGTTTTGATCAAATGCGAAATATCGCTGATATAGATGTACTCAACCCTCTCTTTTACACGAACAGTCGTTGAGTTGACAGGGACTTTGTAGTCACCGATGGGTAGGAGCCTAACCTCGTAGTTGCCGGGGCTTAAGGATCCTGCGTAGATGATTCCGTCCTTGTCAAGATCTTTAAGCTG
>ODAI011313387.1_pt1 | contig 26712 bp, 47 predicted proteins | sample 1539321 | NCBI WGS metagenome assembly ODAI01 (sample SAMN02144231, study PRJEB22623) | gut metagenome | biome: sheep rumen | host: Ovis aries | place: New Zealand
CGAAAAACAAGTAAAAGACTTATTTTATTATCTAAGAAAAGAAACCTTAGAATAGAACATTACATGCATACTGTTGCAAATAGAATTATTAAGTTATGTATAGATAATAAAATAGAAACTATATGTATAGGACATAATAATGGCTGGAAACAGGATATAGGATTAGGTAAAAAGAATAATCAGAATTTCGTTTCGATTCCGTTTAACAGGTTAATTGATATATTGACTTATAAGGTTGAAAAATATCTTAATCTTAACATTAAGATAGTAGAAGAAAGTTATACTTCAAAGTGTGACCATTTAATGTTTGAAACGATGGAACATCATGACGAATATCTCGGTATGAGAATAAAACGTGGTATGTTCAGAAGTTCAACAGGAAAATTAATTAATGCTGATATAAATGGTGCTATAGGTATTATGAGAAAAGCAAAAGAAATCTCAGATGATAACATTGTTAGCTTACGAGATAGAGGTGACATTGTATCACCAAAGGTGTTAAATATTTAACCCTTAAATGAATTTATATAGTTTATAAAATTTATAAAATTATATGTTTTCAATACATTGACGGTAAGTATTAAAAATTTAATTTAATTAACTATGATAAAAATTATAAATAAATTTATTCCAATTAATGGGTTTATTTCAATGACAATATTTCCATTTATCTTTATTCGTAAGGATGAGTTACAAAAATATACAAAGAAAGTAGATCGTCATGAATTAATTCATGTGGAGCAACAAAAAGAAATGTTAATTATATTTTTCTATGTGTGGTACATAACAGAGTGGTTAATAAGACTTATTTGTTGTCTTGATACTAAAAAAGCATATAAGAATATTTCTCTAGAAAGAGAAGCTTATGAAAATGAATTAAATCCTGATTATCTTAAATATAGAAAACATTATTCTTGGATTAAATATTTGTTTAAGTGAAAATGATTGAATCTCTAAACTAGTTGCATACAATCGATTCTTTTTTAGTTTTAAATAAAAGTTGTATATTTGCAATGAAAGTATAATTATTACAAATAACACAGAATTTAAATGTTATCATGAAAGAACTTAGTATAGAAGAAAAAGCCAAACGCTACGACGAGGTTATTGAAAGAGTAAGAAAGGTATTACTTGATTGTACACCAGAAGAACAACACGTTGTAGAATATATTTCTACTGGACTTTCAGATAGTGATGATGATAGGATAAGGAAGAAACTACTTTCATCTTTCAAAGATATTATGAAAAATGCTGATGAAGATGAGTTGTGGTACGGACTGTCTTATAATGATATTATTGCTTGGCTTGAGAAGCATTATGAGCCGAATCCTTATAGTGGTGTATCTTTTAAATGCAATGGTCATACATGGGGTATGTGTGCAAGAGATAACGGCGTTGATATTTTGTTGGATAAACAACTCTTAAAACATCTTGAAAAACAAGGTGAGCAGAAGCATGATGAATTTGATGATACCAATGCAAAGCGAATGTTTATTAAAGCATTAGAAAGGGTTGAAGAACAAAACAACAAAGGTTATAAACTTACAGATTGTGATAAAAATTCTTGGTGGGAAGATTTTAAGACTTATACGTCTTGCAAGGATAAACAGAAGTTTGATGATATTTATCCAATCTTTAGAGTTGGTGACTATATAAGAAACAAAAAGACAAGCGATAAAGTTTTAATAGAACAATTAGACATGGCAGCAAAAGCATATTGTTATGTAAGTTATGATGGTGCTGCTGTTAATCATTCTGACTTTCCTTTTGTTAAACAAGACGAGTGGGAATTGATTGACTTTCCTCTTGTTAAACAAGACGAGGGGGAATTGATAGAACAAAAAGTTGTAGAACAGGAGCCTGCTGAAAATAGTTCAAAAGTCTCGGAATCTTCTACAGAAGAAAATGATATGACTGAATATAAGAAAGGCTTTGAATGCGGAAAACAACGAGTATTAAAATATCCAGAAGATTTTGGTCTATGTAATAATTCTGCTGATAGGTTTGAACCAAAATTTAAGGATGGCGATTGGATAGTATATAAAGATAATATATGGAAAGTTTGTAATATAGGTTTAAAGGCTTATTACGACTTGTTAAAAATAAACAATGAAGTTAGCACAAGATTAATTAAAAATGTTGATGAAAATGCACATCTTTGGACAATTAAAGATGCAAAGGATGGTGATGTGCTTGTCGCTTCTGATGGTTCTATCTTTATTTTTAAATGTACGATTGATTGTGCTTGCAAACATTATGTCGCTCTTACAACTGACGGTGTTGTTAAATTCAATGAAGGATTAGAACATTATTGGGAAACTTCACGCGCAGTCCATCCTGCTACAAAAGAACAAAGCGATACTCTTAAAATAGCAATGGCTGATGCAGGATATACTTTCGACTTTGAAAAGAAAGAATTTAATAAGATTGAGAAGGAACCGTATTCAGAAAAGCTTTACAAAGCTATTGAATTGTATTATTATACTTACGGTAATGGTAAGGGAGGATTTGATAATTTATCATTAGAGAAGTTCAAAGATATTGTAAAAACATTTATTAATGATTACGGTATGCAGAACTATGTTTGGAGTGAAGATGATGAAAGAAATTTAAAAGATTTAGAATGTATATTATGTTGTCATAAAGAACTACCAAAAGAGTTATATCTTCGATCAATTGATTGGATAAGAGACATCAAAGATAGAGTACAATCACACAAAAAACAATAATATCGATCCTTTTCAGTTTGAAATAAAAGTTGTATATTTACAATTAAAAATAAATCAACATTTTAATGGAAGCGAATAATAAAGTTATTGATGATTATACAAAGGTTATTAATAAACATATTGTTGATGACATTATAATTAATGATAAGTATCTATTCAAAGATCATGTAAAGAACATCGCTAAAAGTATTATAGATGAAAGTCCTTATATAAGATACGGTCAGGCTGTATTCAATTATGTAGACGAAAAATATGGAGTAGCAAGGATCGCACAATTTGATTACGGTATTGATTGCTTCTATGACGATACAAAGATTGAACAATTTTTAGATAAGTGTTACGAATTAATTAAAACAGTAAATAGAAATGATTGACATTACAAAGAAAATCATGGAGGCTATGAAGTCTCATGACAAGGTTGCAAGTGAGACCTACAAGTTGGTTAAGGCTAAGATTATGGAGTTCAAGACACAGAAGAATGCTCCTGAGTATAATGATGAAGCTGAAATTAAGCTTCTTCAAAAGATGAGTAAGGAACGTAAGGATACTGCTAAGTTTTATTCTGACAATGGCCGTCCTGAGCTTGCTGAGAAGGAATTGGCTGAGGCTGCTGTAATTGATGCTATGTTACCAAAGACACCTACTGAGGATGATATTGTGATGTATATCAACGAGCATTATAATACTGGTATTGACAAGAAACAGATGGGTGCTGTAATTAAGGAAGTTAAGTCTGCATTACTTGGAGTTGACGGTGCTATTGTTGCTAACATTGTAAAGATGCATATTGTATGAAAAAATTTTTAGTAATTTTATTTACAGCATTTCTTATATCATGTGGAAAGTCAATAGTATCAGACAGAGATGCTATTGTTACAAAGGTTGAAATTAATAATTCTTCCAATACTGAGAAGTACAGAATTTGTGCTAAATATATCGGATCATCATTATATATTTCTGATCCTATTGATGGAAGAGCTACAACAAAAGGATTTGTTTTGTTTACAGATACAAAATATAATATTGGAGATACAATACGTTTATCAAAATGAGATCAAAAACAAAGCAGGAAGTTCCACAGGTAGGAAAGCAATATCATTTCTTCGATGACGGTAAAATTACACCATCAAGACATAGTATTGCTACTGTGCTAAGAGTAATTCCAATATCAGAAGCAAGTAATGTACTTGTAAAGGCAAGAGATTGGGATTATGATGAACCAGTTTATTCTCTAAGACCTATCACGGAAATCTGGAAAGAGGATGCGTTTGAACATGATTGGGTGATGGCACAGGAAACTGACTATCTCATTGAATGTTCAATTCCAGATTATGATGATAACCTTATTTGGTTTGCAAGGGATACAAGCGGAGGATGGTTCAGTATGGACATTCAATCTGATTGGCAAGCTGGAAGACTTGATGTTGATGGTAAATTATACGAATATTTGTGTGAATATTTTAAAAAATGAATATTATTTTTCTTGACATAGACGGAGTACTTAATTCTGCTGAGTTCTCTGAAAGGAATTATAAGGAAACTGGTAAAGGATTATTCATGTTAGATTTCCTTGATCCATTTGCTGTTGATAGCATGAAAAATTTTCTTGACAAGCATCCAGATATCAGACTGGTAATATCATCTTCCTGGCGTTACGGAAATGTTCATAAAACCGTTGATTTTTTCAGAAGTAACGGTATGAGTACTCTTGCTGATTATGTTATAGGTGATACTCCACGTTCATATTCAGGAGAAAGAGGAAATGAAATACAATGGTTCTTGGAACATATCGGTACAGATGCGATGGGTGATTTCATAATAGATAATGACATAAAAGTTGATAGATATGTTATTGTTGATGATGATGATTTTGATATGTTAAATTTTCAGAAGGAAAATAATCTTGTTAAGATAGATAGTATGCATGGCATAACAAATAACGATTATGACAAAATAGAAAAGATATTATATGGATAATTTCGGTTTTTACAGAGGAAAGAAATATTATGATAATGAGTGGATTTTTGGTCAGCTTATAAAGGTAGAGAACGATACAGATCATACTATCATTGCTACAAGTTTTAAACGTGGAGAATTTGATGATATTGTTCCTGATTTTCATTTCGTTAATCCAGACACAATTTCAAAGTTTACAACATTGTACGACAAATATAATAATCCTATATACGAGGGTGACATTGTTGAATGTAATTCTTGGAACGAATATTTCAGTGATTCCTCTGGTGATGTATTGAAGCCTTTTATAAGGAAATTCGTTGTTGTTTGGAAATGCGGAAAGTTTGAACTTGAGGAAAGATATGAATATACTGTAATGCAGCCATCTTATTTTGAAATTCATGATTCAAAAGATTTGAAAGTTATTGGTAATATTTTTGATAATGAGGATTTATTGAATAAAGATAATGGAACTGATAAAGATTAAAAGATTAGCTAACAAATACGATGGATTGATTAAGACTCATGCCGATCTTGAGGATGCTCTTGGTGGATTTTCCTATAAGATGCAGACAATGTATCTTAATACAGCGCAAATCAGATCCATTTCAAGTATTGAAACATGTGAAGAATATTATGAGCCTCACATGGTATTAGGGAAATATTTCAGAGTTCATTGCGTAGATGGTACAGTATATCATTTTCCTGAAAGTGAATTTAGTAAGTTTGAGAAATATGTTATAAAAGAATGATGATGAGGATATAAAATCGTAACAGCATATTTGTCCAGATAAATAGTAAAATTATTAAATCAAATACTACAAATGCAAATACTTATAACAGGAGTTGCTGGACTTATAGGATCACGTCTGGCTGATTATATTATTGAGAATACAGAAGATAAAGTAATAGGAATAGACGATTTATCTGGTGGATACATAGAGAATGTTAATTCTAAAGTTGAATTTTATCAAAGAGATCTATCCTATTATGATATATCTGACATATTCAAAACACATAATATAGATGTAGTATATCATTTTGCTTGCTATGCAGCAGAAGGACTGTCACCGTTTATGCGTAAGTTCAACTATCAGAACAATATACTTTCCACAGTAAACATAATAAACAACTGTATTAACCACAAAATAAATAGACTTGTATATGCTTCATCAATGTCTGTCTATGGTCATGGTAAGAAAAACGGTGAGATATTTGATGAAACATTACCATATGCACCGATCGATCCATATGCTGTCAGTAAGATGGCTTGTGAGATGGATATAAAGATAGCTGGTGAACAGCATGGACTGGATTACGTTATCATCAGGCCTCACAACGTTATGGGAATAAAACAGAACATATGGGATAAGTATCGTAATGTATTAGGTATATGGATGTACCAGACACTGAATAATGAGCCTATGCTTATCTATGGTGATGGTGAACAGACAAGAGCTTTCAGTTATATTGACAATATTTTACCTTGTTTGTACAGATGTGCTACAGATCCTAAAGTATCAAGAGAAACAATTAATCTGGGTGGTATAAAGCAGTTCACAATTAACCAGGCTTGTGAGATACTTCAATCCATTACTGGATATGACAAGGTTGTTCATATGGAACAGAGGCATGAAGTGAAGTTTGCTGTACCAACATATCAGAAGTCGATCGATCTTCTTGATTATAAAGAAGAAATCTCATTTGAGGAAGGATTAAAGAGAATGTGGGAATGGGCTAAGGTACAACCAATGAGAACACGTAAAGTTTGGGATACTTATGAAATAACAGATAAATTATATAAATATTGGAAAGATGACAGGCACTAAGTTAATATTCTATTGGTATGTTCATAAAACAGGATGGAATAAGGTTTACAATATTCATCTGAAAATGTTGAATGCATACAGTAATAGATTCGATGAAAAGGAATTTATTATTGCTACAGATCCAGATACTCCTCAGGAAAATATCGATGCTGTTAAAAATGCAATTATTGAAATAATTCCAGATGCTATTTTTACATCATATCCAAATGATAAGAATTTAAGAGAATCAAATTATTTTTATAATGAAATTGCTAAAAAGCTTGATCAGATGGAAGATAAGTGGTATTTCTTTGCACACAACAAAGGTGTTGATTCGTGGTATGCACCTGGTGAACTTTGTGAGTTCTGGATCATGGGTATGTATTTTATGAATCTTCATTATATTGATAAGATAAAAGAACAGATTGATTCAACACCAGCTTGTGTAATAGGAACATACTTGATAAGAAATGTTAAGGCTTGGGATTGGCTAAAATATAATTGGCATTTTTCTGGTACATTTTGGTGGTTTAATCCAAAAAGAATTACAGATGCATTAAAAGAACTACATACATCCATACCATATAAGAACGATAGATACTTCACAGAAAGCGTATGGGGTACTTGTTTTCCAGATACAGAAAAATATAGATTGCCAGCGCTTGGTATGTATAATGCAAATTGGAGGAATAGTTTAAATTGGATGACAAAAGAAATGAAAGACGATTTGCTTAAAGTTATTAATTAATAGTATTTTCAGAAAATCAAGATAAATATAAAGATAATTTGTCTCGCTTATTTTCTGTGCGCGTTCTATAAAAATGGCAAATTATGCCAATAAAAACTATCTAAAAATAAAACGATTATATCAAATTGAACACCATCTATACGTTGGTGATTAAACGTTGTACGCTATAATGTACAACGGTCAACTTTTAGAAAGCTGGCATTAAAACAAAAGAGGGAACAAAACGGACGTAACTCATCTCTCCACATATCGTCCTAAGACCAACAAGGTTGGTTATTCCTCAGTAAATTATTATGATGTTGAGAAAAATTTTACTAAGCAGCATTATGTTATTCTCAGTAATGACAATGAATGCACAAAACGATTCAATCCAGTATGACTGGACAAGAGTAATTAACGCTGTCGCTCAAGTAGAAAGCGGTGGGAACCCAAAAGTTGTAAACTCAGCAGGATGTGCTGGATTACTGCAAATAACAAAGATATGCGTAAGACAATGCAACATTTGGTTGGAACAAGATAAGTCAAAGAAACGTTACACATACGCTGACAGACTTGATCCAGAGAAATCAAAAGAGATGTTCATACTTACTCAGAAGCATCTGAATCCTAAGAATGACATCGAACACGCCATCAGACTATGGAAAGGAGGTAAACATTACAAGAAAGCAAGTACTGAAGGCTATTACAGGAAAGTTATAAAAATTTATAATAAGGCTGGTAAATAAACCAGCCTTTTCTTTTTGCATGTGAAAATTAAGTTGTATATTTGCAATAGAAATAAATAAAAAACAAATGAAGGTTTATTTTTCAATGCCGATTAGTGGCTATGAAATACAGGAGAGAATTGATCACGCTCAAAGTGAAAAAGCTGCACTTTTAAATATTTACAGTGAAGTTGTTACACCGTTTGATGCTTGTCCATATGATCCGAATAAGTCTTATGGACAGTGTATGAAAGAGTGTATTGTCGCTTTGCTCGAATGTGATAAGATTATTTTCGATAAAGGTTGGTATAAATCAAACGGATGTAGAATAGAGGCTGAGGTTGCACGAGGCTGTGAAATAGAAATGGAAATGTTATAGATGGAATTGGTTATACAATTTTTGATATGATTAATAAAAAACATGATCTGATCTGAAACAAACATCATAATATCTAATCCAAATAATATCACTAATACGATGAAAGACAGAGCATATAAAGACTTTAAGGAAATATCAGATTTGCTTCTTGTTATGGAGAAATCGATATTGAATTCTACAAGAGAAACATACAATCAAAGCAAAGAACTGTGCAAGTCATATATCAAACATATTAACGATGATATAATCGAACTCATGAAACTGTATTTAGATAATACTACAGATGAATATGCACTGAAGATTATAGACAAGACAAAGAGAAATCTTATTGCAATTAATTTTATGGTGTTCGATAGGATCGATCCGACTAAACTTGATAATGATACATATCTAAGGTTCCAACAAAAACTAATAAATTGGATTGATTATTACAAGGAAAAGATTGATAGCCTTATGATGGACTATTATGTAATTTGCTTTCAGGAAGATTTCAAGGAAAAATCCAAGAAAAAATCCAAGAAAAAATCTAAGATAAATTCACAGAAAAATTCAAAATAAATTTTGAAAAATAATTTGAGATAATTTATTAAAAATCAGAAAATTAAATTACAAAAAATATTTGAAAAAAATTTACAAAATATTTTTTTAAAAAATATTTACAGAAAATAAAAACAAAAAATAATTATGTTACCAAAACGATTTAACGCATTACAGGAAGGATTGTTCTTAGATATATACAAAACAGTATTACACGCATATATATCAAGCAGTAAGGATAAAACAAACATTGACATAAACGATGCAATAGATAGAGCAACGTGTATAGCAATGATAAGTGTTGATAATATCCTGGGTGATGACGGATTCATAAAGAAAACAGAAGACATAATCAAATCATGCAACGATACAAGAGTTGATAAATTGGTTGATTACCCAAAGGTTAATAATGAATAATAAAATGAGTTAGATTATTTCACATAGAAAACAAAAGCGCAAACGCTAACTCAATATATAATTGCGCCTCCTTTTTGTTAGATGGCTTCCATTTCAATATAGAATGGTTGCCATCTTCTTTTATATACAATTAAATGTATCATAATAAATTAATATAACAATATCAAATAATAATATATAATAAAAAATCGATCCTCGTTCCTGTAACAAATAGGACAGAGGATCGATCTGAACAAACAAAAGTATAACAACAAAAAGTAATTAAGTAAAAGTAAACAAATACCTCACGGCTTCATGTCGTCAAGGCGTAGTAGTGTCGCAGTAAAGACTTAACGCCTTTGCAATCATGTTCACGCCGTAAGACATATTTACATTATTTAACATTCTAAACATATTTTAACATTTACATCACAAGTTATTAACATTTGTTAATTAACATTAATATCATGTATGTTGTTTGGTGAATTGTTGAAAGACTGTGTGAAAAATAATTATAGTCTTTCTTTCATTGCAAATATACAACTTTTTCCAGATATGTAAAAATAAAAATCCGTTAAAAGCGTTATCCATCCGCTGACTCGATACATTTTTTAATCTCAGTGAGATTAAATTGTGATAATAATACTCTTCCGCAATTCATCTCTCGTGCGCGATCCTATATATAATATAAATAAAGTCAATAAATAGGTATGATATGCAGGAGGCTCTGTATTATGGGTACAATAAAAGATCGATCAATTTAACATTTTTTTTAACAAGAATTATTTGGTTGTATCATTTTTTCTTATTACCTTTGCACCAGAAAATCAAAACAGAGCATAACAAAGTTGTGAAACGATTTTTTATATATTAAAATAAAGTTGTATATTTGTAAACGTATATAGTATAGTATTATGGTAACTGATGAAATGAACTTAGGTAATTACTGGAGAAACAAACTTGGAACTGAGTTCAGAAATACCGCTCTGGAATATATTGGCGGTTATGCTGAGAAGATCGGTGAGGTAAAACTCAAAGAGGATGGAAAGCACTATGAGGCTGTTCTTGATATTAGTGATGTTAAGGACACTATCTTTCCTATCGGTGTATCTTGTAATATGACTACAAGGGAAACACGTCTTGTATCAAAGATAATCGCAAGGGGTAGAATAGGAAAAGGAAAGTTCAATATGGATAAGCATATTGTAGAAAGTGTTTCACTATATGATATACAGAACAACGAGATAGATAATAAAAATGTATGTATCGGAAGCCTTCTATTCATGCTTGATTTTCTGGACTTTAAGAAATAAAATTAAAAAATTAACAATTTTTAACAAAAAATATTTGGTAGTATCAAAAATTGTTCGTACATTTGCACCATAATTAGAAAAACAAACAACAAAAAGCAATTTAAGATATGATTATTAACAGTAACAATTCAAATGTTTATTTTGTCAATCGCAACAGTAGTATTGACAGATACCTAAACTCCATACGAAACTATAAGCCACTGGAGTTTGAGGAGGAAAATATGTATATCACAAAATATAAGGTCGATGGTGACATGAAGGCAAGGGATATGCTTGTGAACTGTAACCAGAGATTTGTATATTCCGCTGCAAAGAGATTTTCCAACGATCCAGATACAGTGCTTGAACTTGTGAATGAGGGTAACATCGGTCTTATGGAGGCTATTGACAGATTTGACTTTACACTTGGATGCAGATTGCTTACATACGCACAGTCTTATATACGCCGTAACATGGTGCGTTACTTCTGCGATAACAGACTTGTAAAGCGTCCTTCTGATTATAAGATAGGTAGTATTGTAGCAAATGAAAGATCCATCTTCTATGCTATGAATGAAAGACAGCCTACAATCGAGGAACTGAGATCGATCATGCTTAATAAGTACAATATCAACGTGAACAATGACGAGGATCTTTATATCAATGACTTCATTTATGTTGATGATAATGTATCAGAAAGTGATGATGACTTCACGTTTGGAAACACGTCTGAGTATATCAACAATACTTCTTCGCACAATGAGTATGAGAATGATATTGAACAGGATCATACAAAGGCTATTGTTCTTACTGCTCTATCAAAACTTGACAAGAGATCTCAGGAGATAGTAAAGATGTTGTATGGTATAGACTGCGACAGGGAATATTCTGTTACTGAACTTGCTGATATGTACGGTATGACAAAAACCCGTATTAACCAGATTAAGAATGATGCACAGAAACGTCTTGAATATATGATTACTGCATAATAACAAGTTTACGATTAACATTTATTAACAATTAAAATTTCAATACAATTATGAACATTAACGAAAAGTTTGCCAATAACCCGATTTACAAAAAGGTTAAGAAAAATGAAAATTATGGTATGTTCAAGTCTGCTGATGGAACACTTCGCCAACACAAGTTTGTAAAGGTGAATTTCATCGATAAGAAGACTTCTCATAAGAAAGGATCAAAGAATGTGGTTTGTACAATCGACTGCGTAATCAACTTCGATATTCCTTTCTATTGGAGGAATGATCTGGTTGAAAATGCTTATTTTACTGTGGTTGGTGTAGCCGTTTGCTCTGATGAGGATAAGTTCGATCTTGGAAAAGGTCAGTTGATCGCTCAGACTAAGGCTGAGAACGAGGCTTACAAGGTTGCAGGTAATATGCTTGCTGAACTGAAGAAACAGTTGAATAACTTTGCTCAGGCACTTGACCAGCCTATTGCTTCTCTTGTGGATTACAAGTCACACAATGACAAGTTCATCGACAAAGTTTTATTAATGGATGATGGTGTGATCGTACCTAAATAATAATTATACTATATACTATATATACTAAATTACTTTTTTATTTTCCAGGCTGAATACTAACCAGTCTGGAAAATTTTTATCCATTTAACATTTTTTAACACAAAATATTTGGTTGTTTCATTTTTTATTCTTATCTTTGCACTATGAATAAGAAAGAGATTATAAACAAACTGAAAGAACAATCCGCTTATAATAAAGAACATAAGAAGGAAATGATGATCGATCATCTTCAAACAATGAAACCGTTTACAGACGATTACATTCCTGAACCGCCAATTACAACGCCTGAGTTGTATCAAAAGTATGTTATACCAAACTTCATAAGATGCGGTGCAATACCAAAGGATAAACTTGTAGTTGGAAAAACTTACTTCGGTAGTTGCAGGAACGCTGACACTGCTATATGGCTTGGTGATAAGTTTGAATACACCAGACATAAGTTCGGTGCAAGTTATAAAGAAAAGATCAATCATTTTGAAGATGATGATGGATATGATCTTTTCGTACCAATCCGTGAGATAAATCCTGAATAATATTTTGAGAAAAACTATAAAATAAAAATATAAAAAGTTATGGATAAAAATTCAAACAAAATTCCAAAAGACGGTGACATTCTCGTACTGGAAAAAAACAGGAATATAATCTATTCCTATAACGGAAAAGGAAAAACATTTAACGCTTTCAAGGTTGCAGTATATGTTATGGCTGATGGCACTTATGATGTAACATACTATAACGGTGATGATGATGTAACAGCATACAACGCTCCGTATGACTTCGCTACACCAGATGAAATTAAAATATTCAAGGATGCTATCAAGAATGATGATGAATACAACATTATTCCTTTTACTGAAAGCGTGACTGATATTCTATGTGACTTCCTCCAGATAGATGAAGAAAACCAGAGAAACAACATGAGAAATGATGTAACAAGTTTAATAAACAAATATTCTTTTTAATTATGGAAAACAGATTAAACGCAAAAGATATGCTTGAAAGAACAATAGAGCATATAGAAGAAAATTATTCAAACGAGATCAATCAGTGCTATAAGGAAATCTCTGACGCTGCTGATAATTGCAAGTTTTCAACAAAGATCGATCTTATTGCCCCAGTGTGTGCAGGTACTATTAAAAAGTATTTCATGTATAAGGGATATAATGCAAAACTGACAGGAGGCACACTTGAACTTGCATGGAACGTGAACTTCGATGGAACTGATGTGAGTAATATATTGAGGGACAGAGCATTTATTAGAGCATTTATATAATTAATTAACATATATTAACATAATCCGATCAAGTATGCACTTGATCGGATTTTTGTTTTATTAACATTTCATTATCAATAAACGACCTCTGAACTTCATCCAGTATTTAATCTCATTGAGATTAATTAATGCTTTGTATCATCGCTACGCCATCTACTCTCAGAAAAAAGATCGATCCATTTAACATTATTTAACATAAAATATTTGGTTATATAAATTATTTGTCATAATTTTGCACAAGAAATAACAAACAATAGTAATAACAAATAAAAACAAAGTAATTATGACAACTATCGAGAAATTAACTGCAATCGTGAACAATGAAAAAGTTGGTAACTGCTTCTTCAATCTGTATGACAGGTGGCGTGATGAAAGCGAGTATGAGGACATTAACCAGTACGGTGATGTAATCATCAAGACAATCAATGATCAATTTCCTCAGTTCGGCACATCGCTTGTAGCCTCAACTAAAAGACCGTTTGGCGTGAAGATCAATCTTGACGGACAGAAATTCTATATTCATATTAAACTGAAAGGATGTTATGCTGTTCTATCCGTTAAGAAATGTTAAAAGTATTACCTTTGAACCAGAAATAACAAACAATATTAACAATTAAAACAAGAGTAATTATGAACGATTTATTTAATTTGTTTGAGGGATTTCAAGAGGAACAGGCTAATATGTTTAACTTCAACAACAAGATAACGGACACAATCGTACACCTTTTACAAAAGACTGGCACAATCGTTATTCCAGAAGATGAACAGAAGGATTACTGCTGCACATATCCTGACATGGAAGGTACATACACAACAAAGGCTGTGATGATCGATCCATGTAACGCTGATAAGTATTGCCTTATAGTTACTTCTGATGATAGCGGTGATAAATACATTATCGACGTTGATGACATCAATTCAGATAGTATTATCGAGAAAAGGATCCTTAGTCTTGTTTTCGATAAGTACAATGAGGTTGAAGGATAAATAATCAAATAACCAAACGTTAAAAACAAAATGAATGAAAATCATATAGGATACCAGATAGGTGACTTCACCCTATATATGGATGATAAGACTGGACTGTATGGAATATCCGACTCGGATGGAAATATCATAGTTGAGGCTGATTATAACTCAAAAGAGGAAATGGGTGAGATTTACAAGAAACTCGTACTCGGAGAGATCGATCAACTTGACATAGATGGCAGATATGAGTTTCTTGAAGATTACGGTATTGACACTCTGACGGTCTGTGACAACTGCGGTAAACTGATGCACGAAGGTTACACGCTTGCAGGTGAACACGCTTGCTGTGATGACTGTGCTATCGCTCTGTACTGTGACAAAGACGGTAACGTTTATCCTAATGCTGAGGAACTTTTCAAACATGACCTTGAAGAAAACGACATGGAATGTTACTGGACTGCTTGGGAAGGATAAAAGACTAATACGTTTAATTATTTTCATAATGAAATCTGGATATGATATTTTTTCATATCCAGATTTTTTATTTTATTAACACGAGTAAAATATGAGCATAATGAAGGAAGATGCAACAAGATTTAATCTCAGTGAGATTAAAACACGACGAACCCGCACAACTCATCGCTTATCATCAAAATAAAAAAGATCGATCATATTAACATTATTTAACAAAAATTATTTGGTAATATCATTTTTTATTCTTAACTTTGTAGCGTAATTCAAATGTATTTAATTATGGATATAAAATTAGACTACATCAAAAGTAACTTCGACAAATTCAACTTAAAGTATTTCAACAGTGAACTAATTACTCCTAAATTCAAGATTACAAGGGCTAAATCCTATCTCGGACAGTTATCTTGGAAATACATAAATGGAGAAATGACAAACTACATTATATCAATATCAGTTATGTTTGATCGATCCGATAAGGATTTCTGCAATACTATCCTACACGAAATGATACATTTGTATATCAGACAGAACAATATCAAGGATACCAGACCTCATCATGGAAGGGTATTCTATCAGATCGCTGACAGGATAAATCAGGACGGATGGAACATATCAAGGTGTGACAGTACGCAAGGATGTGAACTGACTTCAAAAGAAAAGGTTACATATAATATGGTAACTTACATCAACCGTGACGGAAAGTATTTCATTATGCGTTATAATAAAAAGAAAGAGCATTATTATATCAGTCTGTTTATGAAATACAACTATAAGGGTATAGTCTGGTTCACTTCTACTGACAATAAGAAATACGCATACTTTCCAGAGTGCAGGACAGGATGCAGAGGATGGTTTATCACCAAAGGTGAATATGATGAACTCACAAAGAAAAACAAATATTCTGAGGCTGTTTAACAAATATTAACACAAAATATTTACATTTATGATTAAAGATATAGTTTATAATCCAGACAGGGAACTTGTATTCTTCAACAGAGAAGAAACGCTTAAATCATTAAAAGAGTCTTTTAGCGAAGATGTCTATAATTTTTACAAAGATGCAAAGGTTTCAGACGTGTTCGAGAAACTGGATGAAGGCGTGTATGAATTTTATGATGTTAATAAACCTTATAATGTGATCGATCCTTCTCAAAATTTGGTCGATCATGAAATAATGGAGAATGGAATTTATCATTTCTTTCCTTATGGTGTATGTGACAACTACAAACAGATTATTGAAAGGGATGAAGATGCTATCGCTTGTGTAAACAGTGATGAACATTTCATTATAGTGCTGTGTAAAATATCAAAGAAAGATCAGCCTTATGTTGGTGGATGGCGTTGGCACAAATGGGGTAAGTATATAGGTGATCAAAATCCTATGTGTGAATATATTGCAGACGAGCCAGAGATTGATTTTGTCTATGTGTATAATTTATATAAGGTAAAATAGAAAAATATTTTTCATCTTTTAACAAAATTTAACTAAAATAATTTGGATGTATTATTTTTTATTCTTACCTTTGCATCGTAATTAATAAACAAACAATAGTAATAACAAATAAAAACAAAGTAATTATGGAACAGGAAAAGATTATTCAACTTGCAGCAAACAAGAGTGCTGAGGAAATCAACTCTATGTATGAACACTGCAAAGATCAGAATGATATTCTGATCGAGGCTATCAGACAAAACCTATCACGTATTCTTATGGATACTGACGAGGATAACAAAATCACTTGTGATATTATTCTCAATGGTGAGGTTATTGGATTGTACGACTTGGAAAAGACTAATATCGTTTCCGCTTGGCAGGAACCTACTGATGGTACTATCTGGTTTAATATCTATGGTAGTGACGAGGAAATAAACTTAGATGATATTGCACTGGAGGATCAGGTTATTATCGTAAACGAACTTAACTCAAACTATGGGTTTGATAAGATATACTTTGTGAAGGATCGATCAGAAACTCAGAGAGGCGTACAACTGAATGACGGTAGGATTATCTCCCTTTACAACAAAGACAACAAATTCTATCTTGGATACGACTTCATACTTGATCTTGACAAAGGTGTTATTGTCAGGAAAGGTGGTGAACTTACACTTGGAGATAAGTATGACGGTTTCACTACACTTAACGAACTTATCAAAAACAAACAGGCAAAGGAGGTGAACTGCTATGACTATCTGGATTTTAATATGAATGTCTATATGGATGATCCAGAACTTGACAAGAAAGTTACTGCTATAAAAATTATAAATTTTTTCCGTGATAACGGATATAACGTTACAAGTGAGGCTGTTAAGTGGTGCTTCGAGAACTGGAAATCTGGTTTCAAGAGTGGCTATCGTGATGAAGATAACGGCTATCATCTGTTTAATCCATGCGGTGGTAATCCATTATCTATCAGACTGACTACACTTAATCCTTTGTGTGAGGATTGGCAGGAAACTTACTTGTGCTAATCGATCTTATTAACAATTTTTAACTAAAATAATTTGGTAGTATAGTTTTTTATTCGTACCTTTGCATCGTTATTAATAAACAAACAATAATATAAACAATTAAAAGACAAAAGAATTATGGGAAAATTAGTTCATGTAGTAAAGAAACAGAGAGAGTATGGTGCATCAAGAGCCTTCAACTGGGCTTTCGAGGAGTTCAAGGACTTACTTTCATCGCTTGGCTGTGATGTATGCGAACAGGATGAATATTCATCTGACTTTGAAATGTCCTGCGAGGACTATGAGAGAGCAATGACTATTCTTACAAGAATTATCGAGGCTAAGAAGAAAGATATGGATCTCAATGATATTGACTTATCTGATCTTGCTTCACCAGATGATACACCAGATTGGGAAAAGTTTGATCCAGACGACTATGACTTAAATGATGTGATCGACAATGCAGAAAGACTCGAAGGATATTCTATGGAGGAAATCCTGAAAATCATGCAGACTTTCTGGGAGGAAAGGGATAAAAATTCTTCTTGGATACAATTCGCTTCTTTCTGAAAAATTATTTCTGAATATTTTTTCAACAATAAAATATAAAATATTATGACAACAAAACAACTTGTAGCAAGAGTAAAGAAACTCTATAAGGAGAATGGATCGATCCATCTTAACGGTATGCAGGTACATGAATACGAGGGTGGAGAAGGTAATCTTGTTACACTGGACAGGGTTTGTGTTGATGACAACGAACTTGGTGTTATGTGTGTCGGTGAAAAGTGGTTCATTCCTTTGACTGAACTTACTTACAGGGAACTGATGGCGATTGTTAAAATGTATTAAAAGCAAATAAAAAATGAAACTGAAAAATAATGTTGAGATAATTGATATTACACACGAGGATTTAGTAAACCTTTTCTCTACTGCGCTTTATGGATCTTCTTACCTGAGTGCAGAATATAATAAGGATTTCTACAACTCCATTCCAAAGGATAAGAAAGAAGGTGACTGCTATGAGGATCATATTGCAGATGTACTTCTTAACGGTGGTGAGGTTTATATCTATGATGACTATTCGGAAGGTGAGGTGTATAGCAAGAACGGTGAACTTATCAAAGAGGAATACGGTGATGAAGAATATGCTCAGTACACACTTACACTGACTGATATTGTTGAAGGATTGGAACGTGCAGCAAACGGAACGTACAAGACTAACAATGATACTAAATTCATTCGACAGTGCTTTAACGAATTTGCTGATGAAGATTGCTGCGACTTGGATCTGACTGATGCAGATGCACTTATGCAGATAATCACATTCAACGAACTTATATACGGATAATTACTTCCATAATATACTTTTGTTTTGGATTGGATCGGTTCTTTAATTAGGATCGATCCTTTCTTATTTTTTAACATTTTGTTTTCTATCACAACGGATGAAATTTGTACTTGCTACAACAGCAATTAATCTCAGTGAGATTAAATCCTGTACTCAGCCTATTATTATCTTCCAAAAAAATATTTTATTATTAACACTTTTTAACAGAAAAAATTTGGAGGTATCAATTATTTGTAGTACCTTTGCACAAAATAAAGATAACAAACATTAGTAATAAACAATTAAAACAAAGTAATTATGAGTAAGTTAGTGACAAATTTAAGCAAAGTAAGTAAGGTTGAAAGTTTCGGCTTGACACGAGAACAGCATGACCTTGCAGTAAAAATGATCGATCAGAATGAGAATGGAGGTAACTATTCTCTGGAGGAAGTTGATCCATATATGCTGGATCGCTTTATCGAAAATGCTCAGGAAGATAACGATAAGGAATATGAGGAGTTTCTTACCAATGCAAAATTACATGGTGCGGATGTATATGCTTTCACTGATCATTTGGGTGATTTTTCACAGGCACTTGGCGATGTAGCAGTTTATTAACATTTAATGATTAAGACTATGAGTAAGTATAATGTATATGCAAATTCAGAATGTGTATGGGAAGGTGATGACTATAATGTAGCCTTGCAGGAATACACAGACTGTATCAATGAGGATCCAGACGGTGTGATCGATCTCTATGAGATTGACAGTTACGGCAATATGATTTGTCTTGAAGGAATAAACTAAAACAAAATTACTATGAATGTAAGAGGATTTGCAAAATGGTTACTGGAGAATTTTCCAGAGGATGCCAAACTCGTTTCAACAAACAGTTTCGCTTGGGATAGTAATCGCGTTGAAGTATTGAAGTATAACGATATTGTAAGGATGTTTCAGTTAAAGAAAAATCCTACCGTTGATGGTAAGCCTGTGGATTTTCCTTGTCTGGTTGTGCATGATGACTGTAAGTGTGATTATTAAATAATATAATTATGAAAATTAAACCTATACATTTATATTATATAGGTGCAGTAATTATGTTACTACCTTTCATTAAGATGTGGATTGAGGAATTTCTAAAGCATCCGTTTGGTATGTCTGGGATTACTGGAACGATCTTTATACTTGTATCATTTACATACAGTATGATATATGAGGATAAACATGACAAAGATAAAAAAGATCGATCCGATTAACATCATTTAACAGAAAATATTTGGTGGTATCAAAAATAGTTCGTACATTTGCACAAAAGTTATAAACAATTTAATTGAAAATTATGACACAGAATATTGATAGTTATTTTGAGAATGGTAATGGCTTTCATTCAAACCCTTTTCGTAAAGGTTATTTGACAGATGAAGAAAGAAAAGAACCGTTTAGATGGTATGGTGAGAATTTCATATTCTTTGCTCAGTGTGCCGATTTAAGTAAAGGCGTTGAAATTTATAGAAATGTAGATATATCATATCCAGATTATCATGTAAAAACATTTGAATGTGCTTTGATCCGTGATTGCATGATGTTCGGTATATGGTGGAGAGATAACGTACATAAGTATCTAAATGGATTTTCTGGCTTTGACACAGTTCGTGTTGAGATCGATCCTTCACTTAATATGAAAATAGATGTTTCACTTTAACATCTTTTAACAGAAAATATTTGGTGGATTAAAATAAAAGTATTACCTTTGCATCATAATTAAAAACAAAAGTAATAAACAAAAGTAATTAAAAAACAAAAAGCATTATGGAAGGTTACGGTAAAGCACTTAAAGCAGCAGGTTTCAACTATCTTGGTGGTCTGAAAAAATCAGCAAAGATGATGAAGTCTTATACTCACAATGTCGCTACATATTGTGTGTATCTCGCTCCTGCAAACATGGCTGGTCGCACAAAGAAGGGTACTCGTATCAACGTATGCCCGATGTCACAACACTGTAAGGAATTGTGCCTTAACTCAGCAGGACACAATAAGGCTGATATTCTCTCAAACGGTAAGGAAAATATCAAACAGAGCCTTATTAATATTTCCAGAATTAAAAAGACTAAACTGTTCTACAATGATCGTGATCTCTATATGGATATTCTTATCCACGAAATCAACAGGGATCGATCTTATGCTGAACGTCACGGAATGGAATTTTCTGTACGACTTAACGGTACGTCTGATCTCTCACCTGAGATTATGAAAAAAGACGGAAAGAATATTCTGGAGATTTTTCCTGATGTGCAGTTCTATGACTATACAAAGGTTTATAACCGTACCAAACTTATGAAGTTCTATCCTAACTATGATATTACTTTCTCCTATGACGGTTACAACTGGGATCAGTGTGAACAATTCCTGAATGACGGTGGTAAAGTTGCGGTTGTATTCGACAGTGAAACTATGCCTAAAACCTACAAAGGATATAAGGTGATCGATGCAAACGGATACGATATGAGATACCTTGATCCCAAAGGTTGCATTATGGGACTTGAATTTCATCCTATTGCAAAAGACGGTAAGGTAATGTACGCAAAGGATATTGATGATCCTTTCGTAGTAAAGACAGAAAATAATCCTGATGTTGTGATGTAAATTCTAACATAATTCTTTGTTTCTGGGTGGACTTGATGAAAAAATCAAGTTCACCCTTTTTATATTTCTTAACACTTGATCGATCAAATTTCAGAAAAGGATCCTTTTCATCCATGATTTAATCTCAGTGAGATTAAAAATAAAGCTCACAGAGCGATTTTATTTGCTCACATGATAAATTTAACATCAGTGAAATTAAAATCCGTCAGAGCGGCTGAAAATGGGCAAAAAACGATAAAATAATCTACTTTTAACATTTTTTAACTGAAATAATTTGGCTGATTAAAATAAAAGTATTATTTTTGCATCAGAATTAAAAACAAATTTAATTATGGATAAGATATTCTATATTGATAACATTCTTTTAAGTAAGTGTAATAGATGCAAATGGTGTAATTACACTATTGTTAGTGTAGTTGATAAACTTACATTCGGTAATGTAAAAGTAAGTACATGGGGCTTCGATATTAAATTTGCGTATGCACCTGTAAATCATATCGGATATGATGTTGTTGAGGAAAATGATATTAAGGAATTGAATTGGGATAATATCATTAATGATTTCAATAATTCTTATCACAATAGAAAATATATTATATGGGATTTTCTTATGTATAATTACCCTTTGGATAGCAGTCTGACCGATTGGTTTCATAAAGAAAAAGATACATATCAAGTCGTTTACTGGGATGACGTTGAGATTGCAAGAAGGAAATATGATAATAACAATTTGCCTGAGTGGTGCAAAGGACAGGACATTCTATGGAAAATAGATTGTGTTATCGACTACATGATCGATCATAATATAGAGAAGGAAAACTGCAAACAGTTGAAAGAATTGATTAGGACTGATGCAGTTACTTTCACTACTGAGGATTATATGAGGATGAAAGGATATATAAAATAAAACCAAAAATAAAATGAAAACTATGGTATATATTATTGCTATTCTTGTTATAGCCGCTTTCTTTCTTGAAGGCTATGTGCTTATGCTATTGTGGAATTGGATTGCACCTTTATTCTGGAGTGCCGCACCTGAACTTACATTCTGGCAGTGTATCGGTATTATAATATTGATAAACTTGATAGGATCGATCATTCGTAACGCTTTGGGCTTCAAAAAGGACTGATATGGAAAACAGTAAACACTATAAGTTTGAAGGATATGATAAGAATATGAACAAAAGGATGATACCAAAAAAATCATATCCAGACGAGATTAAAGCACAGATGGTGTGTTATGAACTTAATCTTAATCCTAATAATATACACAAAATTGTTTGCTATAAATGTCCGACTTGCGGTCAATGGCACTTAGGTCATCATTCATGGAAACAATTAACTGAGGATGATCGATCAAAGATAAGGAAACAATACGAGAAATTCAAAATTCTTCATAATATTAACAAATATTAACACGAAAAATTTGGATGGATAAAATAAAAGTATTATCTTTGCATCAAAATTAATTATGAAATAAAAAGAATATGACAAAGAAACAAGTTGTAGAAGCCCTGAAAGGAATGGACTGTGAAATTGCACAGGTTCAAATTAGTTTTGTAAAGAATGGTTATGTTTATCGAGAAAACGTGCTCGTTTTTCTCGTTAGTGAGCCTTCAAATAAGGATGATATTAATTATTGTTCTCACTGGTGGATATTCTCTAATATTAAAGAATTTAATAATGAAATAAAAAACATTACAAGTGAGAATATTGATTTTATAAGAGTTACTGAGTTTACATCAGACAAGAAGATCGATCCAGTTAAGGATGCAGTCACAGAGGAAACGAATGAAGAAAAGACTATACAATGGTATAAGGTAAAGTGTTCAATGTTCAAAGAGGAATTTGGTGTACGACTTTGGAAAGATTTGATCGACTTCATGTCACACTCAATAGGATTTGACTACACTATTATTGGTCAGTACACAAAACCATATACTGGCGTAGAAGGATATTACGAGAACGGAAATATTATCAAACTCTAAAAACAATACTACTATGGGATATAAAATAGATTCAACTTGGAAACAATCACGAAAAAACGATATAGAGGAACTTAATTCTATTATCGACGATGAATATTGTAATGAATTGGAAATTGGTCGCAAATTAAATTTAATGAAAAAAATCAAAGATGCTTTTCATAAAGCGTTAGAGTCTTTTAACTTTGATATTGTTCTAAAATTTATGAACGACAATAATTGGGAATGGATTAATTATGACGGTACTGTAGGATATGCAATACCAACAAAAGAAAAAATAATAGAAAATCTTAAAACAGATCTAAAGCATGGAATGTATCGTATAATTGAACTGAATGAAAAATCATATCAAGTATTCTCTGGCGGTATTTTATTTGAAATTAATATAATTGGTAATAACGCATACGTTTCAATATATTTTGATATTGCACATTTTGTAAAAGATTAGATTGATACAATTAACAAAATTTAACATCATTTATTTGGTAATATCAAAAATAATATTTAACTTTGCACCAAAATCAAAAACAAAATATATTATGATTAGAGAAGCAAAAATAAATGGTATGGTTGTTAAAACCTTCGGATTTGGACAAAAGGAACATGATATTGCAGTTTTTAATGATTAAAAAATATGATATGAAAAATATAACCAAAAAAGGTATTGATAAAGATATAATAACACTTTCTGAACTTGCACACAAATATAGCAATGCAATATATGAACCACAGGAAGGACAGAAAGCACACTATGATAACCAGACTAAATTGGTAAGAATAGCCATGATCGATCTTAGGACTGGATTACATCTTGCAAAAGAAGCACTTAATATTTTATCAGAGAATGATATTTTAGAAGATTAACATTTTTTAACTAAAATAATTTGGTAGTATCAAAAAATCTTCGTACATTTGCAACAGATAAAGATAACAAACATATTAGTATTAACAATTAAAAACAAAGTAATTATGCCAAACTGGGTTAGAACAAGACTTACATTCAATGGTGAGAAAAACAGAGTTGCTGAAATCAAGGAACTCGTTAAGACAACAGGTAAAGATGATGAAGGAAATGACTACACAAATGAGTTCGACTTCAATAAGGTAATACCTATGCCAGAGGAACTGAATATTCCTTCTTCTTCGTATGGTGATCGTGGTATGAAATACCTTCTTCTGAACGCTAAACATACTATCTTGTGGAGTGATGACGATCGATCCTTTATAGAAAGTATGAAAAAACAGAAAGAGGAAGATCCTGATCTATTCAATGAGAGTATTGAACTCGGTAAGAAATATCTTAACAATATTTCAAAGTACGGATATACTACATGGTATAACTGGTCATGCGACAACTGGGGTACGAAATGGAACTCTTGTGAGGTTGAGTGGATTTCCGATAATTGTGTAGAATTTGAAACTGCTTGGAGTTTCTGCTATCCTGTTGTTCAGAAAATTTCTGAGATGTTTCCTGATGTTGAGATTGTATTCTGCTTTGCAGACGAGGACTGCGGATCAAACACAGGAGATGGTAGAATGATTGCAGGAAAGGAAACTGATGATACTGAATATCCAGATACAGGAGATAACAGGGCTTACGAAATCTATCTTGATCTTCACCCTGAGTATGAGGATGAACTTGTATATGATCCAGACTTGGATACTTACAAATGGGTTGTTCGTGATGATTGTGATGAAGGTGATGATTTTGAGGAGTAAGTAATTTTACTTTCAATAATATACTTTTGTTTAGAGGTGACTTCGTTGTAATAACGAGGTCACTTCGCATTTTTATACTTTTTAACGTTCCTGGATCCAGACGGAAATCACCAGATGCCAGTGCAATTTAATCTCACTGAGATTAAATAACGACGAACACGCGTTGAACCGATTATCTTCTGAATAAAAAAGATCGATCTATTTAACATTTTTTAACTGAATTTATTTGGTTGTATTAAATAATTGTCGTATATTTGCACCAGAAAAATAACATATAAAACAATATAATTATGAAAATGAACAATGTAGTATTGTACTGCAAAGGATGGTACAAGACAAGGGAAGGTGGAGCAAGGACAATGTGGATGGATATGGCACACTGTATTGATGCTGACGGATGGACTATGTGGAATGAACATGAAGTCGCTAATTGGTGTCTTTTCAGACTTGATGACATGAGGGATGATCCTTTGTTCAAGGATAAAAATCAGTTGAACCTTTACTATTTCATAAAAGAGGTACATGACAATATAAGACGTGCAAAGTTGTACCATAACGAGGAAATAAGCATGGATACAGCGATCATACTTACATATAGAGGAATTATATCTAACTGTGATAACAGTTGTTTTGACTTGGGTGTAAAACCTAACTGTAATGTATTGCCTTTGCATTATGCGGAAGCATGGTATGATGACGGCAGATATTCTAAAAATCCTAAACTTTATCCTGCTGAAATGGACTGTGACTATAAGAAAAAAGTCAATGAGTATTTTCCTGACTATAAAGAACAGGATATTGAATTTGATCGTTTTGAAAGTGTTGAAAAACAGTTGAACATAAAAAATATCAATGATGTTGTTGTCCGTGTAGGTACTGATAGTTTGATTGACTGTGTTGAACTCACTGTTACTGGAGAACAACTAAAGGAAAGTGCATTAAATGTTTATGATGTTATAGACATGAATATCTATAATAACGTGAATATCGATCCAGATAAAAAATATATAATCAGGGCTACTGTTGATCCTTTTGTATGGATAAAAGGATCTGTATATAAAATAAAGTCAATGAGGGAAGCGTAATATTAACTTAATAATTTTTTACATTATGACTAAATTAAAATATAAATACGAGGATCAGGAAACTAAGGTAACGTTAGAAAATTATCAAAGACTGTACGTCTATGATAATAACGGAAATGAGTATGCAATTAAGGCTGATAAATTCGGTGGTATAGAAATATGTGCTAATGACGGAAAAATATCTGTCGAGCCTTCAGTATCAAACGTTATTACCATAAAGACGGTTGATTGAAAAAAGATCGATCAAATTAACAATTTTTAACACGAAATATTTGGTCGGTTCATTTTTTCTTTGTATATTTGCAGTGTAATTAATAAACAAACAAATAATTAATAAACAAACAAAAATGAAAAGAGCAGAAATTCTTTCACGCATAATCGAGTTGGTAAGACAAAAGAGAGTGAACGGTAAACTGGATTTGCTTTCTGATGACTGCCCAGACTATAAGATTGAGAGATCACTATTCATTCGTGGCGGTAAACTGTACTATTGCCTAAGTGAAATAGACAAAAATGGAATATGGACGTATCAAAAAAAGGAAAGGGAGATACTGAAATTCAAACTGGCTGCAATTCTATATGAGATAGGAAATGAAACAGATCGATCCAGTGTCGTAAACGATGTGACATTACAGGATTACGCATATATTAACAACAAATTAGGAATACCATTCAAAAAGAAATAAAATTATGA
>ODAI011003432.1_pt1 | contig 26698 bp, 24 predicted proteins | sample 1539321 | NCBI WGS metagenome assembly ODAI01 (sample SAMN02144231, study PRJEB22623) | gut metagenome | biome: sheep rumen | host: Ovis aries | place: New Zealand
AAAATATTGTTACTCCTGCCGTTATGGCGGCTATGGGAAGCCACCTCACAAACAAGTACGCCGAGGGCTATCCCGGAAAGCGTTACTACGGCGGCTGCCAGTGCGTAGACGTTGTAGAGGAAATTGCCCGTCAGCGCGCGTGTGAACTTTTCGGAGCCGAACACGCAAACGTTCAGCCCCATTCCGGAGCTCAGGCAAACACGGCGGTTTATTTTGCAATGCTCAATCCGGGGGACACTGTAATGGGCATGAACCTCAATGAAGGAGGACACCTTACTCACGGCTCGCCCGTTAACATTTCGGGTAAGTATTTTAACTTTGTACCCTACGGCGTCGATCCCGAAACCCACCGAATTGATTACGACAAGGTGCTTGAAATCGCAAAGGAATGTAATCCAAAGCTTATTGTAGCCGGCGCTTCGGCTTATCCGCGCATTATTGATTTTGCAAAGCTCCGTGAAATCGCGGACGCGGTAGGCGCTTACCTCATGGTTGATATGGCTCACATCGCGGGTCTTGTTGCCGCGGGCGTTCATCCCAACCCCGTTCCTTACTGCGAATTTGTTACAACAACAACTCACAAAACTCTCCGCGGTCCCAGAGGCGGACTTATCCTTTGCCGCGAGGAGTTCGCAAAACAGATTGATAAGGCAATCTTTCCCGGCACGCAGGGCGGTCCTCTTATGCACACAATCGCCGCAAAGGCTGTTTGCTTCGGCGAAGCTTTGAAGCCCGAATTTAAAGAATACGGAAAGCAAATTGTCGCAAACTGCAAGGCGCTTGCCGACGGACTTATGAAGCGCGGTGTAAAGCTTGTTTCAGGCGGTACCGACAATCACGTTATGCTTATTGACCTTCGTGACGCCGACGTAACAGGCAAGGAGCTTGAGGCTCGTCTTGACGACTGCTACATCACCGTAAACAAAAACACAATTCCCGGCGAACCTCGTTCACCGTTTGTCACCAGCGGCGTGCGTATCGGCACGGCGGCCGTTACCACAAGAGGTCTTAAAGAAGAAGACATGGATTTAATCGCCGAGTACATCACTCTGGTTCTCAACGATTATGAGAACAGCAAAGAAAAGGTCAGAGCGGGCGTTGAAGCAATCTGCAAAAAATATCCGCTTTACGAATAAGCTTAATTGAATTTAAATTGATTGTAGGGGTCGGGTGTTGACGGCTCGCAGGACAAAAGGTCTTTGTTGCTCAGCCTGCGCTCCGTTCAAAACCGAACCCTATATTTGTACTTATACAGCGCATTAAAGGTGATACTTATGAATAAACCGCTTGCCGACCGCTTCCGTCCGCAGTCTCTTGAAGATATCGTCGGACAAAAACACCTTATAGCCGAGGGAAAACCGCTTCGCAGAATAATCGAAAGCGGAAATATCCCCAATCTTATTTTTTACGGTCCTTCGGGCGTGGGAAAAACCACCCTTGCCACCTATATCGCCAACAAAACAAACAAGCTTCTCAAAAAGCTGAACGGCACAACCGCCTCAACAGCCGACATCAAGGAAATTGTTTCGCAAATAGGCACTTTTTCGGGCATAAACGGTATATTGCTCTATTTGGATGAAATTCAGTACTTCAATAAAAAGCAGCAGCAAACTCTGCTTGAATATATCGAAAACGGCAGCATTACACTCATTGCTTCCACAACCGAAAACCCGTATTTTTACGTCTATAACGCAATTTTAAGCCGTTCAACAGTGTTTGAATTCAAATCTGTCGAGCCCGAGGAGGTTGAAAAGGCTGTTTTGCGCGCCGCAAAGCTTTTGGAGGACGAACAGGGAACAGAGGTTGAAATATCCGATTTCTGCGTCAAAAAAATCGCTTCGGGCTGCGGAGGAGATGTCAGAAAGGCAATGAACGCCGTTGAGCTTTCGGTGCTTGCCGCCGAAGCGGACGGCAACCGCAGAATCGTAACTCCGGAGGCGGTTGAGCAGCTTGTTCAAAAAAGCTCAATGCGTTACGACAGGGACGGCGATGAGCATTACGATATTGTTTCGGCATATCAAAAAAGCATGCGCGGCAGCGACCCCGACGCGGCTCTGCATTATCTCGGAAGGCTTATTGAAGCAGGTGATTTACCAAGCGCCTGCCGCAGACTTATGGTATGCGCCTGCGAGGACGTGGGACTTGCGTATCCTCAAATTATTCCGATTGTAAAATCCTGCGTCGATATAGCGCAGGCGGTGGGCTTGCCCGAAGCGCGTATTCCGCTTGCGGACGCCGTAATTCTGGTAAGTACCGCTCCAAAGTCAAATTCGGGCGAGCAGGCAATTGACAAAGCTATTGCCGACATCCGCCGCGGGAACTCCGGACCTGTGCCGCGACAGCTTCAAAACAAGCATTACGACGGCGATGACAATCCAAATAAAGGTCAGCATTATGTCTATCCTCACGACTACCCCAACCATTATATTTATCAGCAGTATTTGCCTGACCTTATTAAAAATAAAGTATATTACCAATACGGTGACAATAAAAACGAACAGGCGTTTAAAGCTTACTGGGATAAAATAAAAAAATAAATTCGGCGCGATTGAGTTGGTTATTTTCAACAAAATCGCGCCTGTATTTTTGGCAGTGAAAATAATTATTTTTTCCTAAAAAGAAAATTATTTTTTTTTCAATATAGTATTATTAAAGGGTAAATATGGAGTAGTATTGCATGCTATCCTAAGGAGAAATCAAACAAGTTTGGAGGAACATTATTATGGTAAAACGTCAGCACAAGTTTTTATCCTTGGTTCTGTGCGCCGCTTTGCTGTGCACCGCGCTTCTGCTCGGCACGTTCAGTGCGTTTGCCGCTGCGGGCGACACCGTTTATGTTAAGCTTAACAACGGCTGGTCAAGCGTTCACTGCTACATGTGGAACAGCGACAGTGACAAGAATGCCGAGTGGCCCGGTCCCTTAATGACCAAGGTTGCAGACGGAGTATATTCTTACACACTGCCCAAGGCTTATTCCAACATCATCTTTAACAACGGCAGCGGCGGCTCCGGAAATCAGACAGATGATATGACATATCCCGGCGGCGGCCAGATTTACGACCTGAAAGGCAACTCATGGTCAAAATATTCGGGCGGCAGTCAGAATCCCACACAGGCAACTCAGGCTACACAGTCAACACAGAAGCCCGCACCCTCGGATTCTTATACCGTTTATCTTAAAAACACCGCGGGCTGGAGCACCGCTTACTGCTATATGTGGAACAGCGACTCAGATTCAAATTCCGCGTGGCCCGGTCAGACAATGACCAAGGTTGAGGATAACGTGTATTCCTATACCTCCTCAAAATCATACACCAACTGTATCTTTAACGGCGGCGGAGACCAGAACAAGACCGCTGACCTTACAACAAAGTACGGTCAAATTTATGATAATTCAACAAACACTTGGTCTGTTTATGACACAAGCCCCCTGCAGGTAAAATCTTATTCGGCAGATCCTACCGAAAATGTTTACACAGGCATGGAGGTTTCACTTGCGGCTAAGGCTGCAAGCACAGGCGGTACCGTAGTTTACAAGTTCAGCGTTACAAACGCTTCCGGCGGCACATCTGTTATCGCTCAAAACTACACCGGCGCTGCTTCCTGGACTCCCTCAGCGGCAGGTAACTACACAATCACATTTGATTTTGCCGACACGGCAGGCAACACAAACACACGCTCGCTTAAGCTGAACGTTCAAAACGACGCTTCGCTTACGGCGCCTATCATCAAGTCGGTTGTTCCCTCAAATCTTAACCTCATTAAGCGCAACAAGGCCGCTACAGTTTCCGTAAGCGCCGGCGGCGGCAAGACCGGCACAAATCTTCTGTTCTATAAGTACATTGTAAAGGATCCCAACGGCGTTTCAAACACACCGTATTATACTCTTAACAGCACTTACAGCTTCACACCCACAATGCTCGGCAAGTATACCGTAGAGGTGTTTGTACAGGCTTCCGACAATACAACCGTCAACAAGACCTATACCTACACTGCTACCGACAGCGACGTTACCAATCCCACCACCGTTACAATGCCGCCTTCCGTAACCGAAAAGCCGACATCGTCTTCGGGATATCAGCTTGGCGACGTTAACAAAGACGGTATTGTAAACATCAAGGACGCGACATACATTCAGAAGTATCTGGCTTCATATCCCGGATTTACCGTTACCCTTGAACTCGGCGACGTTAACAGAGACGGAGTTGTTTCGGTTAAGGACTCAACCGCGATTCAAAGATTGATTAATCAATAATATAATAGGTGAAATATATGGCAAGAGTAAAAAAGTTATCAGCTATATTTCTTGTCCTTGCAATTATCATCACCGGTGGAATAATTACAGCAGCCGCAGCTTCGGCACCTGAACCGGAGGCTGCGGGCACGGCTGAAAAAATCGTGATTCACGCAAGACAAGACGGCGTTTCGCAGCTGTATGTCTATTTGTGGAACTCGCTTCCGACAAACTCTGCAATGTCAAAAGCTTATCCCGGCGAAAAAATGACTGAAAACGGCGATTGGCTTGACTACACCGTAAACGGCGTAACTAAGGTTAACGCGGTTATTACGGACGCAAACGGAAAACAATATTCAAGAGAGCAAAAGCTCACAACTCCCGAGGGTGAAACCAAGGAATGGTGGTTCTCAAACGGTAAATGGTCAAAGTATAATCCTGACAAAGCGGACCCCATTGACAGCGTTGACATCCGTGAAGAAAGTATTTATTTTGTAATGACAACCCGTTTTTATGACGGCGATACAGGCAACAATGTCCACTGCTGGGACGACGCCAAGGCAAACAATCCCGATTCGGACCCGGCGTGGCGCGGCGACTTTAAGGGACTTGCCGACAAGCTTGACTATATCAAGGCTCTCGGTTTCTCCGCAATTTGGGTAACTCCCGTTGTTACCAACGCCTCAGGTTATGACTACCACGGCTACCACGCAATGGACTTCTCAACGGTTGACAAACGTTACGAAAGCGACGACTTCGACTTTGACGACCTTATTCGCGCCGTTCATGAAAAAGGAATGAAGCTGATTCAGGACGTTGTTTTGCAGCATACGGGCAACTTCGGCGAAGCTCACTTCTGTCCGCTGTTTGAAAAGGACTATTCGGCTGACCTTTCCGATTTGGAAGCTTCAATGAAGCCTACCGACTATTTACTCAACAGCTTTGGTCTTAAGTCTGCCGAGGAATACTGGGCGCAGCAGCCTTCCATTCAGTATCAGCAAAGACTTAACTTAATGAAGGACACAACCTATTCCGGCGAAAACGGCAACTCAACAGGCAACATGCCCGCGTCAACCGATTACGGTATGAATAAGGTGTCCACAGACGCAAAGTACAATCCAAACAACTATTATCACACAGGTTATTTCCAGAGCCTTAACTGGGACGACTGGACCTGCAAATACTGTCAGATTGCCGGTGACTGCGTTGACCTCAATACCGAAAATCCTGCCGTTGCCGAATATATGACAGATACCTACAGCGAATATATTGCCAGAGGTGTAGACGGCTTCCGCGTTGACACCGTGCGCCACATTCCCAGAGTTGTGTTGAATATCATGTTTAACGAACAGCTTTACGACGCGGCAAAGGCGGCAGGCAAAACAAATTTCCATATGTTCGGTGAAATCTGCACACGTTACACGCAGATTTGGTACCGCGACCACGCCGAGGAAAGTACTCCGTACTACACATGGAAGGAAAGCAACAGCAAATGGGCTGACAAATGGTCTTGGGAAAGCTCTCCCGAGGCGGTTAACGCAAACATGAACCTCACTTTTGACCACTACCTTGAAGAGGATAACCCGTCAAAGCAGCCCACTTCAACAAACGCTAACCTTAACGGCGTAAGCTACCATACTCCCGACCGTTCAAAGGCTTCGGGCATGGAAGGAATTGACTTCCAAATGCACCGTATGTTCGGCAACGCCTCCAATGCGTTTAATTTTGCTACCGGTACCGACAAGTACTACAACGACGCAACCTACAACGTAATGTATGTAGACTCTCACGACTACGCTCCCGAACAGCCTGATGAAAAAACACGTTTTTCGGGCGGAACACAAACATGGGCCGAAAACCTTGATTTGATGTTCACCTTCCGCGGTATTCCGTGTATTTATTACGGCTCGGAGGTTGAATTCAAAAAGGGCTGTAAAATCGACGAAGGTCCAAACATTGAGCTTGAAAACTCAGGCAGAGCTTACTTCGGCGACTATCTTGAAGGCGATGTAAACGCAACCGATTTCAGCGAATACACCGCAAGCGGCAATGTTAAGAAAACACTTGAAAGTCCGCTTTCAAAGCACCTTTCAAAGCTTAACGCGATAAGACGCGCGATTCCCGCTCTTCAAAAGGGTCAGTACACTGCAAATTCCTCAAACGTTTCCGGCGACATGGCGTTCATCCGCCGCTATACAGACGACGATACCGACAGCCTTGCGCTTGTTGCTATTTCCGGCGGAGCAACCTTTAAGGGCGTTCCCAACGGCAAGTATGTTGACGCTGTAACAGGCGATGTTCAAACCGTTTCCGGCGGCACACTCACGGTTCCGTCAATCGGAAAGGCAAATATGAGAGTATACGTTTGCTGCGCTTCAGGCTTCACAGGCATTGACGGAGCAATCGGCGGCACAAGCTCATACATTAAATAATATAAAATTTTTCAAAAGTCCGTTTCATTGAAGCGGACTTTTCTGCTGTTGAAAAATTTTGATAATTGTAGTATAATATAAATTCAGAAAGAATACGGAGGTGTTTTTCTTGGTCTATAGTACGGGCGACAGGGTGGAGCTTAAAAAGCCGCATCCCTGCGGCTGCAAAAACTTCACAATTCTGCGCGTCGGAATGGATTTTAAAATTCGCTGTGAGAAGTGCGGACGGGAAGTTATGGTACCCAGAAATAAAATTGAGAAAAACATCAAAAAGGTATTGGAGTAAGCTATGTTTGAAAAGATAGAAATTTTTGATAAACGCTATGCCGAATTAAATCAAAGGCTGTATGAGCCCTCCGTAGCTGCCGACCCTGATGAATACCAAAAGGTTATGAAGGAAATCAAATCCATTGAGGAAATTGTGCTCACATACCGCGACTATAAAAAAGCCGTACAAATCGAAAAAGACAGCCTTGATATACTCAATGATAATTCTGATGAAGAATTAAAAGACCTTGCGCGCATTGAGCTTGACGAAGCAAAAGAGCAAATTGAGGAGCTTTCCGAAAAACTCAAAATTTTGCTTCTGCCCAAGGACCCGAACGATGAACGCAACGTAATTATTGAAATCCGCGGCGGAGCCGGCGGTGAGGAAAGCGCTTTGTTCAGCGCCGTGTTATTCAGAATGTACACTATGTACGCCGAAAAACGCGGCTACCGCGTTGAGGTGGTAAACGCAAATGAAACCGAGCTTGGCGGATATAAAGAAATATCGTTTATGATTAACGGCGACGGCGCGTACTCGCGCTTTAAGTATGAAAGCGGAGTTCATCGGGTTCAGCGCGTTCCCGAAACCGAAAGTCAAGGCAGAGTTCACACCTCAACAACAACGGTTGCGGTGCTTCCGGAAGCCGACGACGTAGAGTTTGAAATAGACCCGAAGGATTTAAAAATAGACACCTTCCGCTCAAGCGGCGCCGGAGGTCAGCACATCAATAAAACAAGCTCCGCAATCCGCATAACTCACCTTCCGACAGGTACCGTTGTGGAATGTCAGGATGAGCGCAGTCAATATAAAAATAAGGATAAGGCGCTTAAGGTGTTAAAAAGCCGGCTGTTAAAGGAAAAGCAGGACAAGCAGGCAAGCGAAATTGCCGCCGACAGAAAATCACAGGTCGGCACAGGCGACCGCAGCGAACGTATCCGCACATACAACTATCCTCAGGGCAGGCTTACCGACCACAGAATCGGCTTGACGCTGTATAAGCTTGAGGACATATTAAACGGCAATCTCGACGAGGTTATTGACGCTTTGATAACTGCCGACAGAGCCGAAAAACTTAAGGAAAGCATGGAACAGTAGGGTTAGTGAAGCTTTAAGAGGTGAGGCAAATGGAAACAAAATTACTTGGCAACACGCCCGAAAACATAAAATATGTCGCTGAAATCCTAAAAAACGGCGGCTTGGCAGGAATCCCTACCGAAACGGTTTACGGTCTTGCGGCAAACGCGCTTGACGGAGCTGCCGTGGCAAAAATCTTTGCCGCAAAAGGCAGACCTGCCGACAATCCGCTTATTGTTCATATAGCGGATTTTGAAGATATACAAAAATATTGTCTGGCAGATGAAATTCCAAAATCGGCTGTTTTACTTGCAAAGCATTTCTGGCCGGGGCCGCTTACCCTTATTTTGAAAAAAGGGTCCGCTGTTCCCGATGAGGTATCGGCAGGCCTGAACACCGTGGCAATCCGTTTTCCGAGCCATCCCGCAGCTCCGGCGGTTATAGCTGAAGCCGGGCTTCCGCTTGCGGCACCGTCCGCGAATATTTCCGGTTCGCCCAGTCCCACAACCGCCGAGCATGTAATGAACGACCTCGGAGGCAAAATTGACGTTGTGCTCGACGGAGGCGAATGTGAAGTAGGTTTGGAAAGTACCGTCATTACACTTGCCGGAAGTATTCCGCGTGTGCTCCGGCCGGGCGGAGTTACTGTTGAACAGCTCCGTGATGTTCTGGGAGCTGTTGAGGTTGACGACGCTGTTATGCACCGGCTCGACGAAGGCAAAACAGCCGCAAGCCCCGGCATGAAGTATAAGCATTACGCGCCGAAAGCGAACGTTGTGCTTCTTAAATGCACTGACGCCGAGTATATTGATTATGTAACCAATCACGGCGGAGTAGGAGTTGCCGCCCTGTGCTGTGACGAGGACATACCTCTGTTAAAAAACGTTAAGACAATCTCGCTCGGAAAACGAGGAGATTACCGCGGACAGGCGCATACTCTGTTTGACAGTCTGCGCAGAATTGACGGTTACGGAGATGTTGTAACGGTATATTCACGTTTGCCTGAAACCGGCGGAGTCGGTATGGCGGTATACAACCGGTTAATCCGCGCGGCAGGATTCGAGGTGATTGACCTTGCATAAATGTAAAATCATAGGTCTGACAGGACAAAGCGGCGCAGGCAAGAGCACTGTGGCAAATTATTACAAAAGCCTCGGCGCGTTTGTGTTTAACGCGGACGACGCTGTCAGAAAAATATACGAAAGCGGCTCTGCCTGCCTAAATGCGGTTGCGGCGCGGTTCGGCCGGGATATAATCAATCCCGACAAAAGCTTAAACCGCAAGCTGTTGGCGCAAAGGGCGTTTTCATCGCCCGAAGAAACCGCGGCGTTAAATTCCATTGTTCATCCCTTTGTTACCGCCGAACTGTTCAGTCAGATAAAGCGGTACAATCCGCGCCTGCTGATACTTGACGCTCCGCAGCTTTTTGAGGGCAATCTTGATGTTATTTGCGACGGAATAATCAGTGTTATCTCGCCGGAGAACATGCGGCTCAACAGAATCTGTCAGCGCGACGGTTTAACCGCGGCGCAGGCAAAGCAAAGGATAAACGCTCAGCACGATGAATATTATTTTATGGATAATTCCGACTTTGTAATCATAAATGATTCGGATAAACAGGCGCTTTTAAAAAGGGCAAAGGAAATTTACGATATTATCAGTTGATGAAAGGGTGGCGAAATGGCAGAAAAAGCGCGTTACGGCAAAAAAACTCAAAGCAATAAACACGCTAATAACAGAAACCCGAAAAACAAAAAAATAACCATAATAATATGGTTGGTTGTTATCGCAATCTTTGTTGCGGGCGCTGTTTTTTTCGTTTCCCAATTTAAAGAGGACAATCAGGACAAGGTGCTTAAGACTGCTTACCCTAAAAAATACAGCGAATTCGTTGAAAAAGCGGCTCTTACATACAATCTTGATTCATCGCTGGTTTACGCCGTAATCCGTACCGAAAGCGGATTTAATCCAAATGCCGAATCCGGTGCGGGCGCCTGCGGACTTATGCAGATTATGCCGTCCTCCTTTGACTGGTTAATGAACCTGCGCGGCGAAAGCGGCAAATACACAACGGACGATTTATTTGACCCCGAGATAAATATTGATTACGGTTGCTATTTGATAAGATATAACCTCGATTGGTTCAATCAGGATGAAATTTGCGCGGTTGCCGGTTATAACGCGGGCTTCGGAAAGGTTGATGAATGGTTGTCGGACAAAAGCTTAAGCTCGGACGGCAAAAAGCTCGACAATCCCGACGATATACCGATTGAAGAAACGCGCGAATACGTAAAAAAGGTAGAGAGCGCAAAAGATATGTATACAAAGCTGTATAAATGAAATGATAAATAAGTACATAAACGAAAGGAAGAATTCCCATGGCAGATGAAAAAAGCAAAACCGAGCTTTTAAGAGAAAAACTTATGAATAAACCCAAGAATATAAAAAAGCTCAGCGCCGATGAAATAAAGAAGGCGGACGAGTTTTGTGAGGATTACAAGAAGTTTTTAAACGCTTCTCCGGTTGAACGCGAGGCAGTGCGATACACCGTAGCCCTTGCCGAAAAGGAAGGCTTTGTTCCGTATAATCCGGAAGCTTCCTATCACCCGGGCGACAGGGTTTATTACGTGAACCGCGGCAAGGCTGTGGCTCTTGCGGTAATCGGCAAAAACGGTGTAAAAAACGGCGCCCGCCTTGCCATTGCGCACATTGATTCTCCGCGAATCGATTTAAAGCCAAATCCGCTTTACGAAGCCAATAACCTTGCGCTCTTTAAAACCCATTACTACGGCGGACTGAAAAAATACCAGTGGACGGCTATTCCGCTCACGCTTCACGGCAGGGTTATCAGACTTGACGGCACAGCGGTTGACATTATTTGGGGCGATGAGGAGGACGAAAGCTGCTTCTGCGTAACCGACCTTCTTCCGCATCTGGCTCAGGAGCAGGTTACAAAGCCCATGGCAAAGGCGTTCACCGGCGAGGATTTAAACGTGCTTGCGGGCTCGCGTCCTTATGCCGAGGCGGAGGATGAAACCGAGCTTGTGAAGCTTAACGTAATGTCAATTCTCAACGAAAAGTACGGAATTACCGAAGGCGATTTCCTGTCAGCCGAGCTTTGTCTCGTGCCGAGCTTCAAAGCTAAGGATATCGGCTTTGACCGCAGTATGATTGGCGGCTACGGTCATGATGATAAGGTGTGCGCCTACCCCGCGGTTGCCGCCGCGTTCGGCGTAGAAACACCCGAATCAACCTGCATTACATTCCTGACGGATAAGGAAGAAATAGGAAGCGACGGCAACACGGGTATGCAAAGCGATTTCCTGCGTTACTTTATATATGACCTTGCAAAGCAGGACGGTGTTGAGGGTTATCGGGCAATGTCAAAAAGCACCTGCCTTTCGGCAGACGTTAACGCCGCGTTTGACCCGACCTATGCTTCCGCCTTTGAAGCAAAAAACAGCTGCTACATCAACGGCGGTGTAGTAATTTCAAAGTACACAGGTCACGGCGGAAAATATGACACTTCGGACGCTTCGGCGGAATATATGGGACAAATCCGTTCATTGCTTGAAAAGAACGAAATCATTTGGCAAATCGGCGAGCTCGGCAGGGTGGATCTCGGCGGAGGCGGAACAATTGCCAAGTATGTCGCTAACATGAACGTTGATGTAATCGATTTGGGCGTTCCTGTGCTCAGCATGCACGCTCCGTTTGAAATCGTATCAAAAACCGATGTATACATGGCGTTCCGCGCGTTTTTGGAGTTTTTCAGAGTATAATAAACACATAAAACAAAGGCAGATAGCTTTCCGTAAGGAAGGTTATCTGCCTTTTTGCAATGCTTGTATATTTTATTTGCGTAAACGCGTTCAATGAAAACAGCTTACCAAAGCTTTTGAGCAACAACAACAATGACCGAACGTCCCTGCATGGTAATTCTGCGGTTATAAAGCAGAATGTTGTTGTTTTCACAAATCACATGCTCGGGTTTTTTGCCCGTATCAACAAACAGCTTCCAAACATAACCTGAGGGAAGCCCGGGAAGCTCAATATCAAGCTGTTCCCAGTAAGTGTTCATACCGAAATATACAATTTCATCAATGCCTTTGTAGCCCTCCGAAGCGCCGGCGTACATTACGCCCAGCATGCGTGAATTCTCATGAAAATCGGTTTTCCACGGATGCTCGGAATGTAAGCTTTCGGGCGGAAGGGTGCATGAACAGGTTTTTCTGTTTTTTGTGATAACGTGAAAACGCTTGCGGAACGCAATCATGTATTTGAAAAACTCAAATACGTCGTTGTATTTTTCCTTTCGGCTCCAGTCAAGCCAAGAGGTTATGTTGTCCTGACAATACGGGTTGTTATTGCCGAATTGGGTGTTGCAAAATTCATCGCCTGCCAGGAACAGCGCCGCGCCGCGGCTGAGCATAAGGGTGGCAAACGCGTTTTTAACCATTTTTATTCTCAGGCTGTTGATTTCAGGGTTGTCTGTTTCACCCTCAAATCCGCAGTTCCAACTGTTGTTGTCATTTGCGCCGTCGGTATTATCCCAACCGTTTTTCCAATTATGCTTAACGTTGTAGGAATACATATCGTAAAGCGTAAAGCCGTCATGACAGGTAATGAAGTTAACTGACGCGCAGTTCGGACGGTACGAAGGGTCGTAAAGGTCTTTTGAACCGGTCAGGCGGTGTGCCGCCGCCCACGCAAGTCCGCCGTCACCCTTAAGGAAGCGGCGCATATCGTCGCGGTATTTGCCGTTCCATTCAGCCCAGCGGTTCCATGACGGAAAGCTTCCGACCTGGTAAAGTCCGCCCGCGTCCCACGCCTCGGCAATCAGCTTAGTTCCGCCGAGAATAGGGTCAAAAGCAAGGTTCTTCAACAGCGGAGGCTGATCCATGGGCGAACCGTCCTCGTTTCGTCCCAAAATTGAAGCAAGGTCAAAACGGAAACCGTCAATTTTGTATTCGGTTACCCAGTAACGCAGGCAGTGCTTAATAAAGTCCTGAACAATCGGGTGGTTGCAGTTAAGCACATTGCCGCATCCGCTGAAATTATAATATTTTCCGTCGGGCGTAAGCATGTAGTAGATGTTGTTGTCAAGTCCCTTGAACGAGAAGAACGGGCCTTTTTCGTTGCCTTCGGCAGTGTGATTGAACACGACGTCCAAAATAACCTCAATGCCGTTGGTCTTAAGGTCGCGGATAAGCTGTTTAAGCTCCGTGCCCTCGCGGTGGTGGCGGTGGTCGGACTCGTAGCTTGTGTTCGGCGCGAAGAAGCAAACCGTATTGTAGCCCCAGTAATCGTAAAGCTTTTCGCCCTCATAATAACGGTATGCGCCGTTTTCGTCAAATTCAAAAATCGGCATAAGCTCTACGGCGTTAACTCCGAGCTCCTTAAGGTAAGGAATTTTTTCTCTGAGTCCCGCAAAGGTTCCGCGGTTTTTAACTCCCGAGGATTCATCCTGGGTAAAGCCGCGAACATGAAGCTCGTAAATAATAAGCTCCTCAAGCGGTATTGACGGGGTTTTAAAGTTTCCCCAATCGTAGTCGTTAAAAACTACACGCGCCTTGTAAACGCATTGATCAAGCTGAGGTTTGCCCCAACTGCTTTGACCTGTTACCGCCTTAGCGAACGGATCGAGAATGTACATACGTTTGTCAAACAGCAATCCTCTTTTGGGGTCGTTCGGACCGTCAAACGAATAAGCGTATTCAAATTTTTCAACCTCAAGGCCGAAAACTATCATTGAATACTTGCTGCCTATTTTGTACGAATCGGGAAACGGAATCTGAACCTTAGGCCTGCGCGCGCCCGGCTTAAAAAGCAGCAGCGTGCATGAGGTTGCGTAAACCGATGTAACAGTAAAGCAAACGCCGCCGCGCACGGGATTTGCGCCGTCCATATCGTAATGGCCGGGGCGGACGTCGAAGCCGTTTATATTATCAGTTGGTGTAAGGTCTCTAAGCATTGTATCTCCTCTTTGCTTTATATGATACTCAAACATATGTAATTGTATCACTTTTAATGCTATTTTTCAACAAAAAAAGGCATATTTTTTTCGGAAAATATTGCGTTAACCAATTATGACAGATTTGTCAAAAAATTAAAAATATTATATAAAAAATGCTAATTGTGCTTAAGGTTTTTATATGCTATAATAATCATAATATTATAAAGGATAATTGTGTCCGCTTATTCGCGAATAATTACGAAAGGAAGTAAAGCTATGATTGTAAAGGACATTATCAATATACTCGAGGGTGAAGTAATTTGTGAGGGCGATTTGAACCAGGAAATCAAAACCGCCTGCGGTTCCGACATGATGAGCGACGTTTTGGCGTTTGTTAAGGATCAATCGGTGCTGCTTACAGGTCTTGTTAACCCGCAGGTTGTGCGCACTGCCGAAATGATGGACATGGCGTGCATTGTTTTTGTGCGCGGAAAAGACCCGGATCAAAGCATTATAAGCCTTGCGGAAAGCCGCGGAATTACCCTGATGAAAACCCGCTACAGAATGTTCACCGCCTGCGGTCTTTTGTATTCAAACGGTCTGTCGGGGGGAACTAAGGTATGAGCAACGCAATACATCTTCATTATGAGGTTTCCGGCGAGGATTTTACACGTGCCGGCGAAGCAAGCGGCCTTGTAAAAAAACGCCTTAAATCTCTCGGCTTCAACAGCGACGCGATAAGACGCGTTGCCATTGCAATGTACGAAGCGGAAATCAACATGGTTATTCATGCCGACGGCGGATACTGCGACGTCGATATTTATCCCGATAAAATTGAAATTCTGCTTGCCGACCACGGCCCCGGAATCGCCGATGTTGACAAGGCAATGCAGGAGGGCTTTTCAACAGCGCCCGACAACGTGCGCAACCTTGGCTTCGGCGCCGGCATGGGTTTGCCGAACATAAAAAAATATACCGACGATATGAGAATAGAAACTACTCTCGGCGTAGGTACAAACCTGTATTTAACCGTTAAGGTAAAGTAAAATCGCAAATTTAAAGGAGCAGACATGAGTAAATACTTTCACTCGGTTGAGCTTGAAGCCGACTTGTGCTGCGGCTGCACCAACTGCCTTAAGCGCTGCCCCACGGAAGCAATCCGTGTGCACGGCGGTAAGGCAAAAATCCTTTCCGAACGGTGCATTGACTGCGGCGAGTGCATAAGGATTTGCCCTCACCACGCAAAAAAGGCACACAGTACAACCTTTGAAGAAATAAATAAATATAAATATAAGGTAGCAATTCCGGCGCCGGCGTTGTTTGGTCAGTTCAACAGACTTGACAACATTGATATAGTGCTGACCGGACTCAGGAAAATCGGATTTGACAGCGTTTTTGAGGTTTCAAGGGGAGCGGAGCTTGTCAGCGAAGCAACAAGAAAGCTCATAAAGGAAAACAAGCTTAAAAAGCCCATAATCAGCTCGGCGTGTCCGGCTGTTGTACGGCTTATAAAAATCCGTTTTCCCGAACTTTGCAAAAACGTAATGCCGCTTAAAGCCCCCATGGAGGTCAGCGCGAAAATCGCGCGGGCGGAGGCAAAGGAGGCGACCGGACTTTCCGACGAAGAAATCGGCGTATTCTTCATTACGCCGTGCCCCGCAAAGGTTACGGAGGTTCATTCGCCAAACTATTCGGAAAAATCCGCCGTAAGCGGCGCTATAGCAATTTCAAAAATATATCCCGAGCTTACGCACGCAATGGATCATTTAACCGAGGTTGAGTCTATTGCTCATTCAGGGCTGATGGGTATCGGCTGGGCAACCTCGGGCGGTGAAGCGGCGGCGATGCTCGGCGACAAGTACCTTGCCGCGGACGGAATTGAAAATGTAATCCGAGTGCTTGAGGAGCTTGAGGACGACCATATTCGTGACGTTGAGTTTATTGAGCTCAACGCGTGTTCCGGCGGCTGCGTCGGCGGAGTACTCACGGTTGAAAATCCTTATGTAGCTCAGGCAAGGATACATAATTTAAGAAAATATATGCCTGTTTCCATGAATCATCTCAAGGAAAGGCAGCTTGATATGATGATGTGGGAAAATGAGCTTGAATACGACGCCGATATATTCAGACTTGACGAGGATATTGTCAAAGCAATGAGTATGATGAGCGAAATGGAGGAAATCCTTGCCGGACTGCCCGGACTTGACTGCGGTTCGTGCGGAGCTCCCACATGCCGCGCGATGGCGGAGGATATGGTAAGGGGAAAGGCAAAGGAAAGCGATTGTATTCACCGGCTTAAAGCCAAAATTCAAAATGTATACGATCAGCTGAAAAATACAATATAAGGAGGTGACCCCCATGACGGTACAGGAATTCGCGGAAAAATTAGATTTAAAAATACTCACAGGCGACGAGCTTGACCGTGAAATCAACGATTGCTACATCGGCGACCTTTTAAGCTGGGTTATGGGCAGAGCGCCTGCCGACAGCGCCTGGCTTACGGTTATGGGCAACATAAACTCAATCGCGGTGGCAACTCTTGCCGATGTAAGCTGTATTGTTTTGGTTGAAAACGCTCCGCTTGATGAAAACGCAAGACAAAAGGCTGAAATCCACGGTGTAAACATCCTTTCTACCGAGGAAAACAGTTATAACGTAGCAAAAAAGCTGAGCGCACTGATTTGATGCCATGAAATATTTTTATGATTTGCACCTTCATTCCTGTTTGTCGCCCTGCGGTGACATGGATATGACTCCGAACAATATCACAGGTATGGCAAGCCTTTTGGGACTCAACGTAATAGCGCTGACCGACCACAATACTTGCCTTAACTGCGAAGCAACAATCGCGGCAGGCAGGAAAAACGGCGTGCTGGGTATCCCGGGCATGGAGCTTACAACCAGCGAGGATATTCACGCGGTTTGCCTTTTTCCTACGCTTGAACGCGCACTTGATTGGAGCAGCTACGTTGACTCGAACAGAATCAAGGTAAAAAACAAGCCCGATATCTACGGCAGACAGGTAATTATGAACGAGCTTGACGAGGAAACGGGGGAGATTGAACACCTGCTTCTGCCCGCTACCTTTATAAGCATTATGGACGCTTACAAAAAGGCAAAAGAGTTCGGCGGAATCTGCTACCCCGCGCATATTGACCGCGACAGCCTTTCTATTTTATCGGTTCTTGGTGAAATAGACCCGTACTGCGGTTTTGTTACCGCCGAGCTTGCCGATAAATCCAAGCTTGAAGTCCTGAAAAATCAGCACCCTATTTTAAATCAGCTGAATATTGTCACAAGCTCGGACGCGCATTATCTGGAAAACATGCGCGACGCGGAAAACACTCTTGAATTGGAGGAGCTTACCGCGGAAAACGTAATTAAGGCGCTTGATACGCCGCTTGAATAATTAGAAAATTCCCTAAAAACATTAAAAACAAAAATTCGGCAATATCACCATATAATAAATAATTCAGTGAGCAAACGCAAAATCAGCCGTGAAATGACAGATTTTGCTTAATCAAACAAATAATTGCCATTTTTTGCCTAATTCGGTCAAAATTATGTCGGATTTTAACATTAAAAAGGTAAATATCTTATAGACTTTATAACAAGAATGTGTTATAATATACCTTGATATTTGTGCGATAGAGCTATACCTTTTTATGTACAATTGACAAAATACGCCATTTTTATTTTATTTGTGCAGGATTAGACAAAAAGCACAAAACTTATTCAGGGAGGAAAAACGATGCAAAAGAAAATCAGCACAATTCCCTTTGCGGGAACGCCTGAGCAGGAAGCAAAGCTCAAGGAAGCTATTGCGCGCAACATTGACGATCCGGGCGCGGTAATGCCTGTTTTACAGGAAGCGCAGGAAATCTACGGCTATCTTCCGATTGAGGTTCAGAAGATGGTTGCGGACGGTCTTAATGTTCCGCTCGAGGAGGTTTACGGAGTATCAACCTTCTATTCTCAGTTTGCGCTCTCGCCCAAAGGCAAGTACAACATCTCCGTATGTCTCGGTACAGCCTGCTACGTAAAGGGATCCGGGGACATTCTCAACAAGCTCAGCGAAAAGTTAGGAATTGATGCCGAAGAGTGCACGCCCGACGGTAAATTTTCGCTTACAGCCTGCCGCTGCATCGGCGCTTGCGGACTTGCGCCCGTCATCACCGTTAACGAAGACGTTTACGGCAGACTTACCGTTGATGATGTTGACGACATTCTTAAGAAATATCAGGACTGATGCGTGAGCTGTCTTTAAACGTTATGGATGTTGCCCAAAACTCGGTGCGAGCCGAGGCTTCTTTGGTAACTATAACCGTAACGGAAAGCAATAAAAATGATTTGCTTTCAATTTCAATCGAGGACGACGGCTGCGGTATGACCGAAGAACAGGTCAGTCAGGTAATCGATCCGTTTTTTACCACAAGAACCACGCGTAAGGTTGGCTTGGGAGTTCCGCTTTTCAAGCTTTCCGCCGAACAAACCGGCGGCAGCTTTGAAATTAAGTCTCAGGTCGGAAAGGGAACGCGCACCACGGCAAATTATGTCAAAAGTCATGTTGACATGACGCCGCTCGGAGACATTAACTCAACCGTTTCCATATTAATAAGGTGTAATCCTGACATTGACTTTGTGTTTACCCACTCAACCGACAACGGTTCTTTTACGCTTGATACGCGTGAGCTCAGAGAGGTGCTTCAGGGCGTCAGCCTTGACACACCGGACGTAATCGAATGGATTACACAATACTTAGAAGAACAAACTCAAATTATATACGGAGGTGCAGAATTATGAAATCTTTAGCCGAATTAAAGGCTATCAGAGACAAGGCTAAGGCTAACCTTGATCTCAGAAAGGAAAACCCGAATGCTGCCCGTGTGTTGGTTGGTATGGCAACATGCGGTATTGCCGCGGGCGCAAGACCGGTTCTTAACGCTTTTACCGAGGAAATCGCAAAGCGCGGTCTTACAGACAGTATTACAGTTACACAGACAGGCTGCATCGGCATTTGCCAGTACGAGCCTGTAGTTGAGGTTGAAATTCCCGGCGAGGAAAAAGTAACCTACGTAAAGATGACACCCGAAAAGGTTGCAAAGGTAGTAAACGATCACCTTGTTAACAAAAACGTGGTAACCGAATATACAATAGGCGGTTATACCAAATAAGGAGGGCAATAATGTATCGTTCTAATGTACTTGTTTGCGGCGGTACCGGTTGTACCTCTTCAAACAGCTTAAAAATCGTTGAAGTTCTTAAAGAAGAGCTTAAGGCCAAGGGACTTGACAAAGAAGTTAATGTTATTACCACAGGTTGCTTCGGTCTTTGCGCTCTCGGTCCCATCATGGTAGTTTACCCTGAGGGCAGCTTCTACTCAATGGTAAAAATTGAGGATATCCCTGAAATCGTTGAAGAACACCTCTTAAAGGGCAGAATTGTTACCAGACTCCTTTATCAGGAGACAGTTGAGGAGGACACAATTAAGTCCCTCAACAAAACCGCATTTTACGCTAAACAAAAACGTGTTGCTCTGCGTAACTGCGGCGTTATCGATCCCGAAAAGATTGACGACTACATCGCTCAGGACGGTTATGCCGCTCTGGGTAAGGTACTTACCGAAATGACTCCCGAGGAAGTTATCCAGACTATCCTCGATTCAGGTCTCCGCGGACGCGGCGGCGCAGGCTTCCCCACAGGTTTAAAATGGAAGTTTGCCGCAGCCAACGACGCTGACCAGAAATATGTATGTTGCAACGCCGACGAAGGCGACCCCGGCGCGTTTATGGACCGTTCCGTACTTGAAGGCGACCCACACGCGGTATTGGAAGCAATGGCTATCGCGGGCTACGCAATCGGCGCTTCTCAGGGCTACATTTATGTCCGCGCTGAGTATCCTATCGCTGTAAAGCGTTTGCAGATTGCCATTGACCAGGCTCACGAATACGGCCTTTTAGGCGAAGATATCTTCGGTACAGGCTTTAACTTTGACATAAAGCTTCGTCTCGGCGCAGGCGCGTTTGTATGCGGTGAGGAAACCTCGCTTATGACTTCAATTGAAGGCAAGCGCGGCGAGCCCCGTCCGCGTCCTCCGTTCCCGGCTGTTAAGGGACTTTATAAGAAGCCTACAATCCTCAATAACGTTGAAACCTACGCGAACATCGCTCAGATTATCTTAAAGGGAGCCGACTGGTTTGCTTCAATGGGTACCGAAAAGAGCAAGGGCACAAAGGTATTTGCTCTTGGCGGCAAGATTAACCACACAGGTCTTGTTGAAATCCCCATGGGTACAACGCTCCGCGAAATCGTATTTGAAATCGGCGGCGGCATCCCCAACGGCAAGAAGTTCAAGGCTGCTCAAACAGGCGGACCTTCCGGCGGATGTATCCCCGAAGAACACCTTGACGTTCCGATTGACTACGACAACCTCCTTGCTATCGGTTCAATGATGGGCTCAGGCGGACTTATTGTAATGGACGAGGACAACTGTATGGTAGACGTTGCCAAGTTCTTCCTTGAGTTCCCCGTTGACGAAAGCTGCGGCAAGTGTACTCCCTGCCGTATCGGTACAAAGAGACTTCTTGAAATGCTCGAGAAGATTACAAACGGTCAGGGCACAATGGAAATGCTCGACGAAATGGAAGAGCTTTGCTACTACATCAAGGCAAACTCACTTTGCGGTCTCGGTCAGACAGCTCCCAACCCCGTACTTTCAACACTCCGTTACTTCAAGGACGAGTATATTTCCCACATCGTTGATAAAAAATGTCCTGCTGCCGTATGTAAGAACCTTCTTGAGTTCTCAATTGACAAGGATAAGTGTATCGGCTGCGGCATGTGTGCAAGAAAGTGTCCTGCTTCCGCAATTGCGGTTACTGACTACACGGCACCCGGCAAGAAGAAACCCGCTTACGCTATCGACACCGAAAAGTGCGTGAAGTGCGGCGCCTGCATGGATACCTGTAAGTTTAAAGCAATTTCTAAAGGCTAAAGAAAGGAGATATTACTATGGAAATGTTGAATATTAAAATCAACGGTAAAGACTATCAAGTCGAGAAAAATACCACTATTCTTGAAGCCTGCCATCAGTTCGGTATCAAAATTCCGACACTTTGCTATCTTAAAGATATTAACGAAATCGGCGCTTGCCGTATGTGTCTGTGCGAGGTTAAGGGCGCAAGAAGCCTTGTTGCCGCATGTGTTTATCCCATCGACCGCGAAGGCACCGAAATCTTTACAAATACACCTCAGATTCAGAAGTACAGAAAAACAAACCTTGAGCTTCTACTTTCAAATCATGATAAAAAATGTTTGTCCTGCCCCAGAAGCAACAGCTGCGAGCTTCAGCAGCTTTGCCTTGAATACGGCGTAGATGAAACAAAGTTCGCGGGTGAAGAAACTCATTACGAGGAAGATCACTCAACTCTGCACCTTGTTCGCAATAACAACAAATGTATCCTTTGCCGTCGCTGCGTTGCGGCTTGTAAGCAGCAGTATGTTTCCGTTATCGGCGCAAACAACCGCGGCTTTGACACCGTTATCAGCTGTGCTTTCGACCAGGAGCTCAACAACGTAAGCTGCGTAAGCTGCGGTCAGTGTACAGTTGTTTGTCCTACCGGCGCGCTTGTTGAGCGTGACGATACCGATAAGGTTATGGACGCTATTGCGGATCCCGCAAAGCATGTTGTTGTTCACACAGCTCCTTCAATCCGCGCTACACTCGGCGAATGTTTTGACATGCCTATCGGCACAAACGTTAAGGGCAAAATGGTTGCGGCTCTCAGAATGCTCGGATTTGACAAGGTGTTTGACACCAACTTCGGCGCCGACCTCACAATTATGGAGGAAGGCACAGAGTTTATCCAGCGTGTTAAAAACGGCGGTACTCTCCCGATGATTACATCATGCTCACCGGGATGGGTTAAGTTCTGCGAGCATTATTATCCTGACCTCATTCCTCACCTTTCAACCTGTAAGTCACCCCAGCAGATGCAGGGCGCTATGATTAAGTCCTACTATGCCGAAAAAGCAGGCATCGACCCCAAGGACATCGTTGTTGTATCCGTAATGCCTTGCGTTGCGAAGAAATTTGAAATTAAGCGTGACGACCAGGGACACGACGGTATGCAGGACAACGATATCTCAATTACAACCCGTGAGCTTGCAAAGATGATTAAAAAAGCCGGCATTCAGTTCACATCGCTTCCCGATGAGGATTTCGATCCCATCATGGGCATCGGTTCGGGTGCGGGTACAATCTTCGGCGCGACAGGCGGCGTAATGGAAGCTGCTCTCCGTACAGTTGCCGACGTTCTTACAGGCGAAGATCTCCAGAGTGTTGACTACAAGGAAGTTCGCGGCACAGACGACATTAAGGAAGCTACCTACGACGTTGCCGGAATGCAGGTTAAGGTTGCGGTTACCTCAGGTCTTAAGAATGCCGCTAAGCTGCTTGACGACATTCGCGCGGGCAAGAGTGAGTACCAGTTCATTGAGGTTATGTGCTGTCCCGGCGGCTGCGTAAACGGCGGCGGTCAGCCCATTCAGCCCGGTCATGTAAGAAACTTTACCGACCTTAAGGCTATGCGTGCTAAGGCTCTGTATGAGGACGACCTTGACCTCAAGTACAGAAAGTCACACGATAACCCCGAAATCAAGGCTATTTATGATGAATATCTTGAAACTCCTGGCTCACATAAGGCTCATGAGCTTCTTCATACTTCATATGTAGCAAGAGAAAAATAATCCTAAAACAGAATAATTACAGGGAGGCATCCGTGCCTCCCTGATTTTTGTGTATATTTATATAGAAAAAAGCCTGCCCTATAGGGCAGGCTGAAGGTATTAGCCGGTTATTTGCTGTTTTCTTTGTTCTCAAGTTCCCTAATATAGTTTCGCAGAACCATGTTTATGTACTGGGAAAAAGAGCGGTCATCACGTAAACTATACTCTTTAATCTTTTGCACAATGTCTTCGTCAAGAGTAATGCTAACATTGTCTTTTAAAGGTTTCATATTAACACACCCTCCTGCTATTTTATAGTTATTAATTATATTATACAAAAAATTACATGTTTTTACCTCAAAATCTCATAAAACAGCATAAAATACTACTTAAAAGAAAACGGGGATGCTATCTGACATCCCCGTTATTTCCATTCTTTTTTTCCGTTTCAGCTATATGTTGTTTTAAAACCATGTTGATGTATTGCGAAAACGAGCGGTCATCTTGCTCGCTCAAAAGCTTAATCTGGTTTACAATATCGTCGTCAAGAGTAATGCTTACCTTAATTTTTAATGGTTTCATAAGTATCCCCCGTAATTTTGTAATAGAATTGAGCCGTAAATACTTTAGTAAATATAATTATAATAAAAACTGCCCGATAATAGATGTAAATCACACAAAGTAGCACAAAATACTACTAATTTTACCGTAAACATAGAAATTATATTCCGATTTTATTGTTTAAATCAATAAAAAGACTTGTGTTTTTTATACAAGTTGCATACATACCAATTTATTACGTAAGGTATTGTATTATCATACGTTTACTATAGTACACATTTGGTGGTTTTGTCAAGTGCTGAAAAGCCGCCGCGGTGAGGCGCAGCGACTTATTTTTTATAGATATATAAAATAAACTCAATTTCGGTTATCAGCTTATCAAGTCTTTCAAGCTTGCTCATACCCTCCGCCGGGGTGTGGTAATAATACGGCGTCATCTGAAAAAGCGCGTTTATTTCAGCTTGGCTTTCAAGATTTATTTCCGATTTAACTCTTATCTTATCCTCAAGCTTTAAGCAGGATATCGCGGGCGGTTTTTCGTCGTTAAAATATGGTTCACTATAGAGCACATTCTTCATCCCGTATAAATGATTTTTTCCGGGAACCGCGGTGACTATTACTCCGTCCTTGGCAAGAATTCTTGAAAACTCGGGCTCGCAAAACGGAGCGAACAGGTGAAAAGCGAACCGCACGCTTTCGTCAGCCAAAGGAATAGAAGCTATGTTTGCTACAAAAAACGCCGCGCCGCATTTGCGCTTCGCGGCAAGTCTGACCATGTTCTTGGAAATGTCAAATCCGTAAAAGCGTCTGTTAAGCTTTTTGGACAATTGCTCTGTGTAGTATCCCTCGCCGCAGCAGATATCAAGCACGGTATCGTTTTCGTCGGAATATTTTTCCGCGCAGCTGCAAACCACCTCGGAAAGGGGAGAGTAGAAACCTTTATTTAAAAAATCACGTCGGGAACGCGCCATTTCTTTGTTATCGCCCTTGTTGTCGCCTGATTTACCCGAAATCAGTAAATTAACATATCCTTCCCTGGCAATGTCAAAGCAGTGACCGCTCACGCAAATCAATCTTTTATCTTCGGTATTTAACTTTGCGCCGCAAACCGGACATTTTAAAATCGACATAATAAGCTCCGCTAATACAATACTAATGTGAATAATTATCCGTTTAGTATTATAACAAATGTTTGTTAAAATGACAATTGTTAATTTCCGGAAATTTTTATATATTGTAAAATTTCGGCTGTTTTATAGACGATATTTACAATAATATTGACAATTTTCCTGTTTTTTGTTATAATCAAGAGGAAAAATATATGAAAAGCGTTGACTTTTCACAGCATGACATACTGTTCTTTGCTGAAATTATTAGGAGGCAGCCATATGGATACAATGTATATGTTTGTCGGCATTATTGCGCTGATATGTATTCTCGGCTTTTTTAACGAAAAGGTCACCAAGTTAACTTACGAAATTGCCCTGATGTTGTTTTCGTCCATTCTCGGTATACTGGTACTGGTGGGCGTAACCATGTTCCATGACACAGATGTCGGTAATGTTTTAAAACAGGTTCAGGATTTTGATATCCACGATTTCCTTATGCACGGAGTACTGTGCTTTATGCTTTTTGCCGGCTCCTGCCACATGAAGCTTAAGGACTTTAAGGAACAGGCGCGGCAAATTACGGTTCTGTCGCTTGTTTGTACCCTTCTCGGAGCAGCCTTTTACGGTTTCCTGATTTACGGAGCGGGTATTCTTTTTGGTTTAAAACTTTCTCTGCCCGTATGCCTGATGTTCGGCAGCATTATTGCTCCTACGGACCCGATTGCCGCAACCGGTATTCTCAGCAAGTTCGGTTTACCTAAAAAAACTTCCTTCTTAATTCAGGGCGAATCGCTTTTTAATGACGGCATCGGTGTAGCTTTGTTTGTTTGCTTCTCCAGCGTGGTTTCCGCCTCATCGTCTTCGGACGAAAGTTTTTTGGGCGTAATGTTCCGCGAAATTTTCGGCGCGTTGCTTGTCGGTGTAGTTGTAACAGCGGTGTGCTTCCTTATGTTCCGTTTTTGCAAACACGCGTATCTTAAAATCTTTATCAGCCTTTTGGCGGTATCGCTTTCATATGCTCTTTGCGAGAGCCTGCATTTTTCGGGTGCGATTGCTTCCGTTATCTGCGGAATTCTGTTCTCGGAGCTTCGCACACGTTTCAGCGAGACCGAGAATGAATCGCACGCGGAAATATTTGACTCGTTCTGGGAGACGCTGGATGTTTTCCTTAATTCCGTGCTTTATGTGCTTTTGGGATTGTCATTTATCAGCGTACTGAGAATGGAGCATGTTCTCCTGCTGTCGGCTACCGCAATTCTCGCAAACCTGATTGCGCGTTCTGCCAGCCTTTCGCTTTCAACGCTGATTATCGGCAAGATTCCCGATAATTTCAGCCGCTTCGGATTTGTTACTCTTTTGACATGGGGAGGTCTCAGAGGCGGATTGTCTGTTGCTCTTGCAATGAGCACCAAGGACATTGTGCCGGAGCAAACCTACTTTATAATACTCGGCTGCACTTACGCTGTTGTATTCTTTACCACGGTTATTCAGGGCTTGACAATGAAGCCTGTATATAAACGTATCAGCCGCAACCGCACAGCATAGGAAACAGAATAAAATAATAGATAAACTGAAACACCACCTGACTCAATTTGAAACAGGTGGTGTTTTCGGTTAAAAAAGTCATTGTCGCGATAAAGAAAATTGCGCAGGACGAAGCTTGCAAAGCTTTTCGGCAAACCACAAAAAATTTCATTATTCGGATAACACCTACCTCGCTTGCTGCTGCGTGTTCAGCGTCAAAGGTTCATCTGCGCTCTCGTTAAAAACAGTCCCCCAAGACCTTTTCGATAAAGAAGGGCAAATAAAGGCTTTTGTAAATCAGTCGGAGCATTTGAATTTGTAGGATAAACAGTTTAATTTTTATCGGAGGTTTTACAAAATGAAAAATGAAATCACTTACACACAACAAGGCGACTATCTATTACCCGACTTGAAGTTACCCGAATAGCCAAAGGTTGAAATTGGAATCTGGGGCAGACGGCACGAACGTTATATCAAGCAGTATCATAGAATCCGCTATTTCAATTTGCTTACAAGCTGTAAACTTTCCGCTTATCTTGCTGATATTGACAGAGAAGCATCAGAAATATTAGATAGACTTGTTCAACAGCTTGCAAAGCAAGAGGGTATTTAAAGAACAGCTAAAAGCTGAGAATCAATTTTTTGGCTACAGAGAATGAATAATATCCATAATCGGGCAACGAAAATAATCAACAGTGAACTGATTTATACGTAACACAACAGGCGAAGGTAAATTGAATCACCTTCACCTGTTGCGTTCTCAAAAATAAGTTACATTTATTTCAGTAGTCTCAGGTTTGGCAAGATTATACC
>ODAI012193471.1_pt1 | contig 26698 bp, 27 predicted proteins | sample 1539321 | NCBI WGS metagenome assembly ODAI01 (sample SAMN02144231, study PRJEB22623) | gut metagenome | biome: sheep rumen | host: Ovis aries | place: New Zealand
AATACTTCATTTCTGATTCTCAAAATAACTCTTCAATCCGGAAAGCATCTTAGCCACACTGATAAATTGCGGTCTGATTGTATCAATATCTTGTTCTGTCAGATAGCCCAAATCTTGAGCAATTTGTAGTTGGCTAAAGGCCTCCATTAAGGAGCCGTAGGCTATTTCAATGAAATGGACTTTCTCTTTATTAGAGTTACGCCCGCTACCCTCTGCGATGTTTGAAGTCACAGAAGATGCAGAGCGTCTTACCTGGTCGCCAAGAGCATAGGTCTCGGTTTGAGGAAACTTTTGCTGTAAGCGATATACATCCCTCACCAGCAATCTTGCCACTTGATAAACCTCTAACCCCTCAAACGAAAAACTATTCGCCATATCCAATTTTCTCTAACCTATAACCTCTAACCCCTAACCTTTCAGAATGCTTCTAACCCTTCAAGAATTCTCTAACCTATAACCCCTAACCTCTAACCCTTTATTTTATAGCAATTCGTCTCATACCGCTCAAACCCCAAGTCCTGATACAGCTGGTTTGCTGCCACCCGTGCGGGATTGGATGTCAACTGTATATGATGCACATTCATCTTCCTTGCCGCCTCAATCATAGCCGTCATCAACTCCTTTCCGTATCCACGGCCACGGCACTTTGAGCTGACAACCACAGATTCAATATCAGCAATGGTAAACTCCAGCGTGTGTTTGATGCAAAGCGTTCCGGTAGCCACAATGTGCCCTTCATCCCTAATCACATACACATGAACATTGGCATCGTTCAAGGCATTGTTCAAAAGATCCTCGTTACAGAAACTTGTAGCAGATAACTCAAGCATCAGAGCATCAAGGTCTGCCAGGTCTTGAGGTGTGTATGAACTTAACTCTTCAACCGTCACTTTTCTACCGCCTTATACTGTTCCAGAGCCTTTTCCAACAAAAACAAAGCCCTTTGAATATCTTTCTTATTCAGCACATACGCTAAGCGCACTTGATTCATTCCCATTCCGGGAGTGGAATAGAAACCGGCGGCAGGTGCCATCATTATGGTCTCCCCAATTTTGTCAGGAGGCGTCTTCTCATCCTTCCAACAGAATTCGCTCAAACACCAAGCACAGAACTTTTCTGTATCTTCTACTGGCAGCTGAGCAACCGTATAGAATGCGCCCATAGGTACAGGCGTATAGCACCCAGGAATTCTGTTTACCCCATCTATCAAGCATTTTCTGCGCTCCACATATTCATCATACATTTCGCGCGAATACTGCTCAGTCCCTTCAATGGAAGCTTCTGCTATCATCTGACCAATCAAAGGAGGAGAAAGCCTTGCCTGACAGAACTTCATCACGGTCTTCCTCACCTGCTCATTCTTGGTAATCAAAGCGCCAATCCTAATACCACATTCAGAATAACGTTTAGACACAGAATCTATCAGCACCACATTCTGTTCAATACCCTCCAGATGCATGGCAGAAATATATGGAGAACCCGTATAGATAAATTCACGGTAAACCTCATCGGAGAACAGGTAAAGATTATACTTCTTCACCAAATCTCGTATCTGGTTCATCTCCTTTTGCGTATAGAGATAGCCCGTCGGATTATTGGGGTTACAAATCAGAATAGCCTTTGTCCGCTCGTTAATCAACTCTTCGAATTGCTCTACTTTAGGCAAGCAAAAGCCCTCTTCAATGGTAGTTGCTACCGTCTTAATAACAGCTCCCGCAGAAACGGCAAACGACATATAGTTGGCATAAGCCGGCTCAGGTACAATAATCTCATCACCCGGATTCAGGCAACTCATAAAGGCAAACAAAACTGCCTCGCTACCACCACAAGTGATGATAATCTCATCCGCATACAGTTTTATCTGATAGCGATCATAGTAGTTCACCAAAGCTTTACGTAATGAGCGATATCCCTGCGAAGGACTATACTCCAGCGTCTTGCGGTCAATATGCTTCAGTACATCCAGTGCCTTTTGTGGCGTGGGCAAATCAGGCTGACCAATGTTCAGCCTGTATATCTTAACGCCTCTATCTTCCGCTGCATATGCAAAAGGGGCCAGTTTTCGGATAGGTGATGCTGGCATCTCAACTCCACGTTGAGAAATTTGTAGTTCGTTAGCCATATCGTTTCATTACAAAACCATTATGTAACATATGTAACAACTTCTTCAACCATTAGGTCTCTATTCTGATAATCCTCTATACATCATTTTCGGACAAGCGATAAGAGTCCTATCCCCATCATCCGCCACCAAACTCTGATAGAGTCCATCGGGAATATCGCGAATTGTTTAAAGGTATCTGATGTTATGTGATAGAAGGTTTTCCATTTGCGTGAGATGGCAGATTCTTCATTTCTATAACTCATATCCCTGTTATGACCAAAGTTGCCAGTTTCGAGTACAAAGGCTAATAATTTGTCAGCCTTTTTCTGCCACTTATTGGAGCCGTCATACAATGGCATATATCCGCCAGGCATTCCAAGATAATCTACTGCCAAAGCTGCAAACACTTTCCACTCTGTTCTAATTCCGCCTTTTCGAATGCGTGACTCCAGTAATCCGTAATTTAAAGAATCCCTATAAGTATAGAGCAGCCTGCACCAGTCACAAATCTGCCTCAGGCCTATTCCACCTTTAAATAAGTGCTGGAGTATATGTGCAAACACATAAACTACATCCTCATCCGCCCTTGGCAAAAAGTTTTGAGTCTTGTCATTTTGCCAAGACCTAACAGCACCTCCATAAAAGATATCCTCTTGAACTCCATCCACCATGTTGTCAAGCCGTTTCCACAGCTCACTCCGTAAACTACCGTGAAGTTCAACCTCCCATTTATCTATCTTAAAACCAATATGCTTAGTATATATGTTCTCATCTTCAACCTCATTAGCCAGTGGAGTCAGCACGTTAACAGCATTCTTGTAATTATCATTACTTAGAAACAAATCCACATCCCCACAAGTTCTCCATAGCGGTCTTTCATAACACTGAGCTATTCCTTGACCTTTCAACAAAACCGTATAAACTCCTTCCTTTCGCAACTTATCAATAATGCCTGCAAGGAAATGGTTCATTGCCTTATTCCGCTGTTCCAGTTGCAAAGCCTGGCCAACAAACTGTAATATATCTTCTTTGGGGACTTTCACGTCTGTTACGTGTTCCATCCCTGCTGCCACAAGCCCTATAACCGCCTGTTCTTCTGCCAAACGATTTACTTCTTGGAAATCTATCTTATGAAAAGTCGAAAGCCGGACATCTTTCTCCCAAAGACCGGCCTCCACTAAGGCGAAAAATGCCTGTTGTTTACTATCAAAATTCATTTATAGTGTCTTTCTCCTGGTCTCTACGCACGCACTATATTAAATCTTATAGTTCTCTAATACACTCATTGGCTTCCAACCCAATTCGCGTTTAGCTTTTTCGTTACTCCATGTATCTGACGTGATAATCTTTTCAAGCCTTGATGAATTAATCGGGAAGGAACTAAACACATCTCCTATTAAAGCCAAACATTTTGCCATCCAATAAGGAATAGAAATTGGCTTACGCTTCCCTAATTGTTTGGCAATACTAGCTTCCAGTTCACCAAAAGAGGGATTATAGTCATCACAAACATTATATGTACCACCCTTTTCTGCAACCAGAGGGACAAGGTAGGCAATATCTTCAGCCATCAATATACTCTTCTTAGCCTTACCACCTGCAATGCTCAAATACTTGCCCGTTTTTATACCATTAACCATAGCGCCCAGATTCCCAGGAGCATTAGGCCCGGCTAATAATGCGGGCCTTAAAATTCCAAGCGTAACTTTATGCTCTTTACACCATTTCGTCAGATACTCCTCCGCTTTAATCTTACTGTCCGAATATGGGGAATCTCCAACCAACGGCCTAGAATCTTCGGTATCCATATTGCCTGGCTTATCCCCATATACATTCATAGTAGAGATGAAAACCAAAGCTTTAGGCACACCAACTTTTTCGAGAGCCTCACAGAGATGAATTGTACCTGTATAGTTTACATCATAAAATGCCTGTTTCTCAGCCTCTGTCTTTGGATAGACGTGTGCCTTTCCTGCAGCGTGAAGAACCACATCATACTTACAAGGAAGTTCAGGTACATCAGTTACAAAGTTTGCCTTAATCTCATCCCTATCAGTAATGCCAATGGTAGTTACTTCGTACTGCTTGTCGAGTAGAGGTTTCACATTAGCCCCAAGAAAGCCTGTTCCTCCAGTAAATAATAGTTTTTCCATATTACTTAAAGCTATCCCAGTTTTCAATTACCGCATCCCAAGGGCCACGGTCTTCTTTGTCATAGATATAGACGCACTTGGCATCCTTGAAATCACGAAGCCATTCAGCCAGACTAACCATACCACCCTCGACACGCTTACCATAATCTATAACCTCGCTCATTGATGTGAAAGGCTCAAACTCCTTGCGGTCTGCAGGATCTATATAACCATTCTCCATACCCTTTACCCAAAGGTAGTCCAAGGGCATACCGGCAAACTTGCAGGTGGGATTCCAGGCAGAAGCCCTGAAGTTGGTTTCCATAAAGTAGAACGTACCATCTTTGTCAATCAGGAACTCAACCTCAAACACACCTTCAAATCCAATCTCCTCAAACATAGTCTGTAGTTTCTTCTCCATCTCCTTGTCCGTGAACATGCAGACATCATGATAAGGGCTGTAGTATCCCTGAATGAGGTACTTCCACTTCATCTGAGTGATAATCTGCATCTCCTTACCGTGATTGATGGTATAACCCTCCAGAGCCATCTCATTCTGCTTGTCCACAAAGTGCTGTATCATAATCAGCGGGCTTTCTATCTTTTGGATGGCTTCTTTCAGTTCCTGCTCATTCTTGCAGATATACACATCAAACTTCCAGCTACCGGAGTTGGGAGAAATGTCCTTGGTGATGATCGGATACCACAAGTTTTCAGGCAGCGGATCATTCTTACCAATCACATAGCTATCCAACACATCGAATCCATGCTTCTTGGCCAACTGCTGAATTTGGTACTTATCCATGAACTCATTGATGCGTCCATTGCGTCCAGCATTGTAGGTAATGAACTTATCCTTCCACTCCTCATAGTGCAAGTCAAAGTATCCCACCGACTTGTCATCCGAGAATACAATGTAAGGCTTCTTTCCTGTTTCAGCGGCCAGATTACCATACTCCTTCATCAGTAGTTCAAAACCCTCTTCCACAGAATCCACACGGTGGAGCTTGGAGATATACTTACTACGTGTAGCCACCTCATACCGGCGCTTCACAGAGATATACACAGGATTGATACCATTCTCGCCAAAGGCGCGAATCATATTCAATGGGTTATAGTGCTCCAAGGCGAACACTATACACAGATGTCCGTTATAACTATTGTTCATATCTTATTGCTCTTTATATACGTTTTTACCTAACACCACTGTCTTGATGATTCCAAAGAACACTTTGAAATCCAAACCGAAACTCATATTATCTACATATTCTGCATCCATTTCAAACTGCTGTTCGCGTGTGGCTGTAGCTCTCAAGTCAATATCCACCGTGCAGAACATTCCCGGCTTGGCATCATAGCGGTGTGCATAGCGAGCATTGTCTTTGTATTCTTCAAACTCAAAATCCAAAACAGGACGTGGGCCAATGATTGCCATTTCGCCTTTGATGATATTGAACATCTGTGGAAGTTCATCAAGGCTGGTCTTTCTCAAAAACTTTCCTACTTTAGTTATACGCATATCATGTTCAGAAGAGGCCACTCCTCCCTTCTCAAAGGCGTGATCGCACATAGTTCTGAACTTATACACCGTAAAAGGCCTCTGGTCCTTTCCTAAACGGTTCTGCTTAAATAGAGCAGGCCCTGGGCTATCACCCCTAATGATAATAGCGATTATCAGCATGGGGATTGAAAGTATTATTAGGCCCAATACCGACAATGTAATATCAATAAATACTTTGAAGAAATGCTTATACATTATAATTAAATATTTTCAAAAATGTCATCAATAAATCCCCGAACAGAATACTTATACAACAATTTATTGTCAACAGGTTCATAAGGGCTATCTATAAAATCTTGTGATATTATGGGATTCTGTGCATCTACAACTAGTATATTATTGGGATTATAAAAATCATATTTTTTTATCTCATCATTAGTAGTAATATACTTTCTTTTTGAAGCCATCGCCTCAAATGATCTGAGAGATAATCCTTTTTGACTAGTATAATTAATATCCAAAATACATTTAGATTTCCTTATAAGACTTAAATAATCTTCCCCATATAGAAGACTAAAATTTATTACTTCAATTGGTGCAAAGACTCTACTAGTGAATCGATAATAGTAGTATAAAATTTTATTAGATAAATACAGATAAAAATAGGATTGTGGTTTTATACTTTCCACGCACTCTTTGAATTTTTTTATTATGGGCCATCTTTCTTTATACAGGGTTCCAACAAAACAAATACTATATTCGAACGTTTCCGCTACATCTGTGCTTAAATATTTTTCCAAATAAAAAGTAGGACGAAATTGAAAATATTTATTATTCGAAACATCATTGGGGTCATATGAATAGGCACAATCATAACAATCTATCACATCAGGCGCATTAATACCACTAATCGTATCCCACTGGTATAAAATAATCTTAACACCCTCAAAAGAGCGCCTTAATAGACTTAAAACTTCTCTATCAAATGCTTGCCCTCTAACTACTAGTATGTAATCAACATTCTTGTATGGACATTCTTCTATTACTTTTTTTATATAATTAATAAAGAATGAAGGGAACAATCGTCTAAATAAATAAATATAAATCTTTGTAATAGCAGATTGTGAAGGACGCTCATCATATAAAAGGACATTTGCCCCTCTTCTCAATAATTCATTCTGTATCTCCTCTGAGTAATTCTTACATGATCCGAACGGGGAAAAAAGGATAATATTCTTATTCTTTAAATCTATCATCTTTCAATTTATCTTTATCCAACGCTTTTCTGAATATGAGTATCTTTTCACAACTTTAGCAGGAGTGCCAACAGCAATAGAATCCGATGGAATACTCTTATTAACCACTGAATGGGCTCCAATAACGCAACCATCACCAATAGTTACACCTGGCATAATAATTACTCCTTCTCCTATCCAAACATTCTTCCCTATTTTAACTGGTGATGTATAATAACTTCTATTGTCGGGAGGAACAGTTGGCTCAGAATCTAATTGTGTGCCGCTATAATGGCCATGAGCATTATCTGATATATATATATGACTTGCCAATAAACACCCATCACCAATTTCAACATGATCAATTGCGGAAATATGGACAAAATCATTAATTTGAATATTATCTCCAAAAATAAGCCTTTTCCTAGGATTGTCGTCCATTGGAGCGACATCTAAACGCAGGAAATAACCTGCACTTAAATTTTTTCCAAAGTCAATAAACTTTTTCCCTTTAATTATATTTGGATAATTTAATAATAGAATGCGCCTATTAACAAACAACCTGCATCGTATAATCGATAACACCAATTCGATAACATAAGACAAAGAATATACTCTCCTTATATTATCCTTTTTTGATCTAAAAACCAATTCCATATATTAACACTATAATAATACTAAAAAGGCTGTTGATAAATCAATATCACAATATACATAATAAAACACACTACTCTTTAGAACAATAATTCTGATAGTCTCCTGAAGTAATATTGTCTAACCATTCTTGATTATCCAGATACCATTTCACGGTCTTTTCAATTCCTTCCTCAAACTGAAGGCTGGGTTCCCAGCCCAACTCTTTCTGAAGTTTTGTGCTATCAATAGCATAGCGCAGATCATGACCGGCCCGATCAGTGACATAGGTTATCAAATCCATATCAGCACCTTCAGGACGTCCAAGGAGACGATCAACTGTATTAATCAGCACCTTAATAATATCTATATTCTTCCACTCGTTGAAACCACCAATATTATATGTCTCTGCTATCTTACCGTTATGGAAAATAACATCAATAGCACGTGCATGATCAACAACATACAACCAATCGCGCACATTCTCACCCTTACCATATACAGGCAGTGGCTTGCGATGACGGATATTATTAATGAACAGAGGTATCAATTTCTCAGGGAACTGATAAGGTCCATAGTTATTAGAACAGTTGGTAACAATGGTAGGCATTCCAAAGGTGTCGTGGAATGCACGAACAAAGTGGTCAGAGCTTGCCTTGGCTGCACTATAGGGACTATGCGGTTGATACTTTAAGTCCTCTGTAAAAAAATTATCACCGTATGCAAGGTGGTGCTTGCCACTACTTGCTTTAGTCGTGAACGGCGGTTCTAAACCCTCTGGGTGGGTCATCTGCAAAGCGCCATATACCTCGTCTGTGCTGATATGATAGAAACGTTTACCATCATATTTCTCTGGTAAACTCTCCCAATAAGCTTTAGCAGCTTGAAGCAAAGAAAGGGTGCCCATCACATTGGTTTGAGCAAAGGTGAATGGATCTTTGATAGAGCGGTCAACATGACTTTCAGCAGCCAAATGAATAATACCATCTACATTTTCATCCTGCATCAACTTCAGCACACCATCAAAGTCACAGATGTCCATCTTGACAAACTTATAATTAGACTTGTCTTCAATATCCTTGAGGTTTGCCAGGTTACCGGCATAAGTAAGTTTATCCAGATTTATAATTTTATACTCTGGATATTTGTTCACAAACAAACGCACAACGTGCGAACCAATAAATCCGGCCCCGCCGGTTATGATAAGCGTTCTTTTATAACTCATATTTATTGATTTTTCAAATTACTAATACATATTTTAAGAGATTCAGTCCAGAATGGGATAGCTATTCCGAAAGTCTCCTTAACCTTGGTTTTATCAAGCACAGAATACGCAGGTCTTTTAACAGGACTTGGGAATTCATCACTATGGCAAGGCTGAATATCGCAATCTTTATTACCAGCATATTCAGCAATCATCTTTGTGAAATCAAACCAACTACATACACCTTCGTTAGAATAGTGATAAACGCCCTCAACAGGTTTTTGTAATACCGTTACTATAGCATGGGCCAAATCACCCGCATAAGTTGGTGTACCAACCTGATCGAAGACCACCTTCAATTGAGGTTTGATAGCCGTTAAGTTCAGCATAGTCTTTACAAAGTTCTTACCGAACTCGCTATATAACCATGCTGTACGCAAAATCATATATTTACATCCTGTAGCAATGATTTTCTGCTCTCCCAGGAGTTTGGCGGCTCCATATACACCAGTAGGCGTGCCCTTTTGGTCTTCTTTGCAAGGTGTATTATATGACTCTTTTCCAAATACATAATCAGTTGAGATTTGGACAAGCCAACCATCGACTTCTTTCATGGCCTTTGCCAGATTTTCAGGTGCTGTTGCATTCAGTTTCTCCACAAGAGCATATTTATCGGGATCTTCAGCACCATCCACATTTGTCCAAGCGGCACAGTTAACAATTGCATTAACCTTGTTCTCTGCAATCATTCTACGAATGGCATCCAAGTCGGTTATATCCAAGTACGTTGTTTCTAAACTTTCTACTTGGTTAACATCCGAGAAGATATACTTGTCAGAAGAACCTTTTGAGACAAGTCGCATCTCATTGCCAAGCTGACCATTTGCGCCTGTTACAAGAATCACCATAATCAATAGAGGTTTACGTTAATATCAAATGGGCTATCAAAGTCCTTCAGTAAAGCATGTTTGGTATCCTTTTCACTGAGCAAGGCCTTATCTGTAGGAATACGCCAATCAATGCCCAGGCTATCATCTATGATGCTGATGCCACCATCTGCCTGTGGTGCATAGAAGTTGTCACACTTATATTGAAATACTGCAGTTTCGCTAAGCACAGCAAAGCCGTGTGCGAAGCCTCTGGGAACGAAGAACTGGCGATGGTTATCCTCTGTAAGTTCTACGGCTACATGTTTACCGTATGTAGTGCTATCCTTACGGATATCAACAGCAACATCCAGCACTGCACCCTTCACGCAACGAACAAGTTTGCTCTGGGTGAAAGGAGGGCATTGAAAATGGAGGCCTCTCATCACGCCATATGAAGACATAGACTCATTGTCCTGCACAAAGTTAATGGTATGCCCCAAAATTGGTGCCACTTTCTCATCAAACTCTCTCTGTGAGAAACTCTCGAAAAAGTAACCACGAGCATCAGCAAAGACCTTTGGTTCAATGATGAGTACTCCATCTATTGCTGTTTTAATTACTTCCATATATATATTCTCTATTGAATTTTTTATTTGAATGCACAACTTCTTTCGTTTCGTCACATTGCTTATAGCACTGACAATAGTGATTTTCCAGCATTGGCTTAGCATTTTTTGCATGCGATTCTCACTAATCCAATCAAGTTTTGCCGCGGCCAAACACATGAGTTTTCACCCCACCATCTTTCAAGAACTCCTAATTGTAGGTGGCTATTTCCGACACGCCACGAAAGAATCGTTTGATGTATTTTGCTACATCAACCAACTTGTTAGGAGAATAAAGATAGCATCAATTGTTAATATAGTTCAGAATCTGCTTGTCGTTATAATTTTTCAGGAAGAACTCTTTCAACTTCTTCTTATCTTCAAGCGAATATATAAAAGAAGAAATGGTCTTAACATACTCGTCAGATGTATTAGCTTCAAACATAGCGAAACGATATTTATCCCCAATGCCCTCAAAAGCCACCTCAGTACCAATAATTGGAGTACCACTAGCTAGCGCTTGCACACATTTAACTTTCACACCAGCCCCCATGTGAAGCGGGGCTATCTCCGCTTTCGCATTTGCAATTATATCATAAGGGTCATCCATAAATCCCAAGTACTCAATATTACTTCTTTTATCTATCTTTGCTTTCAATTCCTGAGGCATCTTCCCTCCACCTATAACTTTATATATGATATCTTTGGACAATTGGTCATACACATTATCTATGAACCAACTCAATGCCTCACTATTCTCAACTCTATCCCATGCACCAAAGAATACAAAGTAATCACTCTCCTTATTTGGAATAGCCTTTATAACATTAGGGGCTAAGAAAAAGGTTGTAGACTTCGCGTTGATTCCATAAAGGTCTTTCATCAGTTCACAGTCCTTCTCACTAAATGTAAATACAATCGTTCCATGTTGCAGAATTTTGCGCTCCGATTTAACCGCCCACGGTCTTAAATAAGTTTTCATTCTGGAGTATTTCTGTGCTATCACATCGTGCGCCATCAGTATCTTATTTGGATGGTTGATGTACTTAGCATAACTAAAGGTCTGACTGAAGTCAAAAAAAACCAAGTCATATTTTGAGCGTGCCACATGTTTCTGCAAGAACTGGCAGACATTTTTTTTGTATCGAGCTGTAAAAAGGGGAAAGATAAACGGGCTATTAAGTAAGCTTTTTATCTTATCCTTGCTACTGATAATCTCTTCTCTGATGATTCTTATACCCGATACCGGAGGACAATAAGGCTTATCCTCCTTATATCGGAAATAGACCAAGTCAATAGTACAAGTTTTTGCCAGTTCTTTTAACAATTGGCTTGTTGGTGACACCCCTACTCCTTGATTATCCGGAGTATATGGGGTTATGAGTAATACGTTTTTCATAATCCTTTGCATGCTTTGGCAAGGGCTTTTATGTAACCCTCCCCATATTGTTGATCAGGTTCCATATAATTACCCTCACCCCATTCATTCCATGACTTAAGAAAGACTATTCTGTGCTCAGGTGTCTTTTGTTTTACCAACTCTATTGCCTTTGACGCAAATTCATAGAAAACATCTGGAGTACTGTCCACATAAATAGAATCGCTTTTACTTCTCGGTGTTCTATCCCAATTAGGTAATATAGAAGGATAGACATTCTCCATTGTATCCACTTTAAGAAACCAATTTTTATTAATGGTTTCCTGTTTAAATTTATGGGCAAAGTCAAAGCCTAATTTTTGAGAGCAGAATGAATGCAAAGCGGTATTGAAAACACCTCTACTTAATATCTGAGCACCATTCCTATTGTCAGTGGTAACTGCATCAAATCCAAGCTTTAAAGCTTTATTCACACGTGCAGTTATCAGTTCATCCCATTTTTCTTTATTACCCTTAGCCTCAACGGCAATTTGCATAGTTACCGTTTGAACAATAGCCACAAAATGAAAATCAACCAGCCCACTCTCTTTGGCCAACTTTCTCCACTGCTCAATAAATCCAGTAATGTTTTCAAAGCCAAAGGGATCATATATTACAAACAGAGGCTTCCCATCAACTCTTATGTATCTAGAATCATTGAATGCGGGCAACAGCAACTTGAAATGTTCAAGATTATCTTTTTCACCAGGATACTCTTGTTTCATTATCATGGTGCCAGCAACTTTTCTTTTAGCATTAGTCCATGTCTTACTTTCCCACGAATGATTAGCCCAGCATAAACAGAAAGGAAAGTCTGGTTTATTTGAACTTAGCACCTCATTAAATGGGCGTTCCAGTAACTGCCGTCCATTTCCAAACCAATAATGATAATAGCAAAAACCTTCAATACCCGCTTCTTTTGCCAGTTCAGCCTGTTGCACACGTGTTTCCGAAAGACGCAAGTCATAAAAACCCAAGTTTGCAGGTATTCTTGGCTGAACATGACCTCGGAACAGCGGTTTAGCTTTAACCACATTCGTCCATTCGGTAAATCCGGGTCCCCACCACTCATCGTTTTCTTTGATAGGATGGTATTGTGGTAAATAGAAAGCCAACACTCTTACTTTTTCCATATTCTTATATTTTGATTATTCTATATTAATACCATTCAACATCAGTACTCGTTTGTTATTAACAAGTTTAAGGAAGTCATTTGAATCGCGAGAATAAGGATAAGGGCCAAAAATACGATCTTTATTATCATTGGAATTACTCCAAATAAATATGTATGCTATTTGATAGTCCTTAATTATATCTTCTACACAATAAGTCCAAAAGTTCCTTGGGACGCCACCAGCAAATCCCAGTTCTGTAACTGCAGGGATCTTTTTATGTTTTTTACATACAAGAGTCAGTAAATTTAAACCATTAGCCAAATCCGTTCTAAAACGTTCAAGAGCTTCGATTTCATTTTCTCTCTCTTTCCAATACTGATACTTTTCAAATCCAATAATGTCTACATATTTATTGCCTGGATAACGTAGATTAAATTCTTTCTCTGTACTCATCTTGTCCAACGAAAAAACCCAGATGAGATTTGTTACCTTTTTCTGTTTTACCAAATAATTATAGGTAAACTTCCATAACTTCTTGAATTCTTTATCAGTGCTACAACTTTTCCCCCACCAAAATGATGAAGAAGTTGATTCGTGCCATGGCCTGAAAAGAATTGGTATCAAAGCACCATCCTTATCTTTAAGGTTTTTACAAAAGATTGAGAAAGAATCAAGTTTTTTACAAAACTCTTTCTTTAAATGGTCATCATATAATATACTTCTAACAACTCTGTTAGAAGAACAATCCCATGCGTTTCCGCCTGTAAGCAGATTACTCATGTGCCAGGATATGGTAATTATACCACCACGTTCGTGATGCTTTATGGCGGCCTTTAAATTTGAAGTTTGTTTAATTCCATTAATATCAAATCCAAAAATTACAGGGTAGTCTCCACACAAATCATGTACATCACTTTTTAGAAAACCGTTATCTCCATCTTTAACAAGCCAATCATATCCGCTATAGTATGTATCATACTGTCCAAAAAGAGTAGTACCACTTTTTGATATAGTTCTAAGATAATCCTTAAGAGCTACTGTCTTCGGAGTCTGCCTACCTGCGGAAAAAACAGGAAATATGTTTGCAAATAAAAAGAGCAAGAAAGAAAGCCAAAACTTCATCATCCTATTTTTAACTGGTTCTTTTTAAGATATGCCAAGTAATCCTTGTTCATAATTCTACCTATAGATAACCAGAATGGAATCATATAGAAGAAATAAACAAAAGGACAGGCACCCACCATCGCAACCATAAAAGAACCCACTATAGAAACTTCTACAAATAAATATTTCTTATACTTGAAAGCCTTAAAGAAAGATTTGAGTATAAGGGAGATAAAAATAATAAAGCCAATAACGCCTAATTCATACAACACCTCAACATAAGCACCGTCAGTAATACTAACCATTCCGAGTTGTCTTGCAAAACCACAGGCGGTCCCTATACCTTCACCAAACGGATAATTACTCCACGCCTTCATGATTCTTTCTGTTTGGTTCGAACGTTCTCCCAGTGCATCGAAAACATTCATCTGTCCAAATCGCAATGATAACAAAGATACGACTTCGTTGTCACCAGCGTAATTGATAAGTAAGAAGCCTATAAGCGCAATCAACAATAAAGCCCCCAAAACCAATAGCACATTCTTTTTGTTTCTTAAATAGAAAAAAGCTAATAAAACCAATGTCGTTGAGAACATCGCAGCGCGTTGCTGGCACAACAAGGCTGAGAAATAGACAACAATTATCCCTATTACATATAATCTTTTTTTATTTCTATTTGTTTCATTTGCCCACAAAAACAAACCCATGGGTAAAGACGCCATTGTTATATAACTAACATCATAAGAATCAGTTAAATATGAAGAATAGCGATACCACTCTAAAAGTTTTTCATCCGTATATCCTTCTCCTTGTTTTTCTGTACTTATCGCTAAAATTGCAGTATTGTACCATTCTGGGCGTAAAAAGTAAAGAATAAGACCAACTGTACAGCACCCTGCACACGCCCAGAAAAAAGACTTGTAAAATGAATGGTATCCATAATGATTAGTATCCATTCCAACATAAGCAAACAATACAGGCCCTAATATGGTAATGCAACATAGTAAATACAGAGAAAACGGGAATCCATTAATTATGTAGGATACTATTGAAAGAATAGAATAAAGCAAATATAATAGTACATGAAAGTTACGGCTCCCATATTTCATTATAGATTTAATTCCCAAATAGAAAACAAAAATACGCAAGGGCCAAACTATAGCACCATTAGTAGGGCTATATTGAGGAGGCAGTATGCCTCTCATCTGAAAATAGGCAATAAAGAACAGAACAGGAAACAATGCAAAAAGGAATTGATAATCTGTCCTGCTAAGTGGTTTTATCATATATGTATTGAAATAGCCTTTAGACTTTATTATAATGTTTTTGATATTTTTCAGTAAGTTCTTTATAAACCGCAATATTGTACTTATTCCATCTCCTATAACAAAGTCGGAACTTTATATAGAAAAGTGGAGTGAGAAAAAGCTGAATGAGATCATAAATTGATTCCCTAGATACATTTCTGACCAGTGCAGATGATTTTTTTACGCGCCATTTAAAAAACTGATTACCTTCAAACAGCTTAATATTAACAAACTTATCGGTAATCTCCTTATTGTCTTTTACTCGAATAATATTCCAATATATCTGAGCAGCGCAGACCTTTAATGCCTGTTTGTATGCCCTACTATTGCCAAATAATGACGTTTGCTTCTCTAAGAATTTGATCTGGGACTCACAATTACTAGCCGTGGCCAATTTTTTGCATATAGAATTCTGGGCAGACAGACGATAAAAGTAATCAGGGAGTGCATTGCTAATCTCATACGTCATACCTGAACGGATTGCTTGAAGGTTATAATCCGAATCCTGATAAGATTTAAGATTTGTATCCCAAATTATTTTATTATCAACAAGTACTTGTCTTTTATAGATATTTGTAACCACAACAAAAGGCAGTGTCCTTGCAAGTAGAGCACAAATAATTTCCCCCTGAGGCTTATATCCATAACTCATCCCTGGGGCATCAAATAATTTATTGTAGAAGCCCATCATTGGGAACACAGCAAAATCACAATCGTTAGCTTCTATATACTCCACACGCTGTTTAAAACAATAGGGTGCTATAACATCATCAGAGTCAAGATATATCAGATAATCTCCCTGTGCCAATTCTAATCCCATATTCCTACAGGAAGGTGCTCCTTTGGGGAGGCGGTCTCTTTGATAGAGCCGTATACGTTTATCTTTCTCACAATACTCTCTGGCAATCTCAAGGCTGCCGTCGTCCGACCCGTCATCAACCAGGATCAACTCCCAGTTTTTATATGTCTGCTCTATTATACAATCCAGTGTTTTCCCCAAATAGTCTTTTACGTTATATACAGGGATAACCACCGATAGCAACTTTCCTTCTTCTACCATAAAAGATCAAAGTTCGTTATAATTAATCAGAGAAATATTGGGATTAGTCCTTATACCCAATTTATCCTCTTTTATCATCTCATATTCATCTCTGTAGTTTGGATGTCCTGGATGGCACATCAACTCGATTGTCTCGCCATTATTGACAAAACAATCTAATGCTCTGGCACCTGTCATGCCAAGCACCGTTTCGTAAGCATCAAAATAGTTCGTTTTTTTGTATCCACTGGTCTTTTCCCTGTAGTGAATCTTATCATCTCTATACCTAATAGTAGAGAGGACACGGTTCATCTTCATATCCTTGCTGGCATCGAGCAAATGCATGGTCATCAAACATTCCGCAACACCATCTATAACACGTTCTTTAATTGTTTTTACCGGAGAGACATAGCAATTACGTACTTTCTTTATCTTATATCTCTCCATCACTGTAACAAGACAATCGGTAAACCCATACCACGTATGGCAGTGGTGATGACCGTCCACATGTGAGATTTCAATCCCTTGCGTCAACACCTCATTAACTTGCGCATCCCATTCTTGTGTTACAGCCTCTTTCACCTGCTCATCGTACAGCCTACTTTCAAAGTTATGCTCCTTGACGAAAAAGCCGTTCTCATCTATTATACCAGCCTTTTTTAATACAGGGCTATTTGTAAGCGAACGGTCCTCGGTTATATTTAAGTGAACACCAAATGATTTCCTATCTGACAACTCGTTTACCACCCGCTTCACCTCTGGCAAATACTGACTATTTGCCATAATTGTGGTAGAAGTGATAAGGTCTGCCCGTAATGCAGCCTCAATCTCCTGATTCACAATAGGATTCTTCCCAAAGTCATCAGCGTTTATAATAACTTTTATCATATTGGTCAAGTTGATAATATTACATCTGAATAACCCAAACGGAGCCGCCACAGTTCTACATTTCCGAAATCTGGAAACTGCTTTTTGATGTCTTTCACTGAAACATTTGCATCCTCGACTTGCATAAACAAGCGCTTCTTCATGTACTCTGCTAATGCGGTATCTTCTGTCGCAAACTCAAGAATATCAACATTATTCTTAACGTACTTAGCCGCTAATTGTATCAATTGTTTTTCAGTGAGTGTCTCATCCTTTTTTATTCCCCATTCGACAATAGAACACACAACAGCATCTTTCATGCGCCAGTATTCTTTATATTCCCGGTATTTCAGCATTAAAAAGCCTACAGGACTACCATTTTTATGAATCGTCAAGAGAACCTGATAGTTGCCTTCACCTCCACAGAAGTTGTTATCAAGATTCCACTGCATCCATTGATGATCATGTACTTCCATGTACTTATGACCGTCATTAAGCACGATTTCATCAATCCATTCTGGCACAATGCTCTCCTGCTTGACAGCATAACTTTTTATTGCCTTCTTTTCTCCCGTCAATTGCCAGTTACAAAAGGCGTGTAGTGGATAATTAATAATACGTGATATAACTGACAGGAACATCCCCTTTATACCAAGTTTACTTAAAATAGCTCTGCAATTTCTGATTTGCCAAAATTTAGGAAACTGGAAGATGACATTCTTTACAATCCTATTCATAGGAAGTGCCATAGCAGAGATACCTGCGGATATTTTAACATCAGCGCCGCAATTCTTCATCTGCGTCATAAATATTTCAGCTCCTATTCCGCTTTTCCTGTAATTCTTTTCCACATGAAATGATGTACCGTTAACACCATCAATTATACTGTCATCTGCTTTAAACTTTACAGGAAATAGTGTCGTACGGCCAACAATTACGTTATCTTCCAGCCCCGTAATCATATATGGCCTGTTATCGTCCTTCAAATAAGGGTTGGCTAACAGAGTCTTCCTACGGGTGTCATATTGATAGGATAGAACATTATATTTATCTCTATCAAAATGTAATCCCGACCTCAAATCCCGGTAAGTTAATATCTCAATATTACTATCCATCTACAATTCACTTTATTGTATATCCACCATCTACTATCAGATTTTGTCCTGTCACCCAACGACTGGCATCACTCAACAAATACACACAGGCATTAGCTATGTCATCTGTTGTACCCAGCCCGAGTGGATGCATGCTTTCTGTTACCTTCCTTTTTTCTGGATCTGCCAAATAGGGTTGGTTCCTATTAATAGCTGTCTCAACTATGCCAGGGGAAACAACATTCACCCTGATTTTCTTTGGTGCATATTCAATGGCAAGTGAACGGCAACCAGATATCAATGCGCCTTTGGTCAGACTATAGAGCGACTTGGCGTTTTCTCCAACCACCCCCATTACCGAAGCAAAGAAAATAACGCTACACCCTTGCTTGTTGACATTCTTTATGTTCAACACCTGCCTTGTCAACTCAATTGAGGCGTACACATTGGTTTTGAAGAAATCCTCAACCTTCTCCGGCGTCATCAACTTAAATGGCAAAACTGTCGATATTCCGGCACAATTCACCAATCCGTCAATGGCACCAATCTGATTTACTATTGAGCCAACCATGTCTTTCAGCCCGTCAAGTTCGGTCAAATCATAACTCAACGTAACATGACCTTCGCCTTCTAATTGATTTCGTGTTTCTGCGAGTCTCTCCTCGTTACGCCCAATCAGCACAACCCTTGCTCGCATACGAGAGCAAGTGATTGCGACCTGTTGACCTATGCCACTGGAGGCTCCAGTCACCAAGATAGTCTTTCCTTCTAGTGAAAATGGATTAAACAGCCTTTCCATGCTCTACTTCCACAATATCACTAATTTTACAATCTACAAAAGGCACTATACCAGTTGCCCAAGTCATCCCAACACCAAAGGCACTCAACAGCAGTTCCTTCTCGCCATTAAGCTTATCTTTCAACTCGCTGACAATTGTAAGCGGAACAGAAACGGAAGATGTGTTGCCAAATTTGGCTATGGTTGACGGGATGCGGTCTGGATTCAACTTCATCTTCTTAGCAATATAGCTATTGATAAAGTTGTTGGCCTGATGGAATACCACGTAATCAAAGTCATCCACAGACTTTCCAACAAAGGACAGCGTATTCTTAATGTCTCTAGGGATTTCACGAATCACAAAATTGAAAACATCACCTCCACGCATATAGCCTTGTTCTTCAGAGCGCATATTGCCAAACTCGTCAATCACTTTCTCTACAACAGTCTCAGCAGAACTCATCTTTCGGTAACCACCTGCGGGAATCATAATCAAATCCGCACGGGAACCGTCGGAGTTGAGTGAGAATGTGCTGGTGCCAAACTTAGGGTCGCGCTCAATCAGGGCAGCCACACCTCCGTCACCAAACAAGAAAGCACTTCTGCGGTCACGAGGAGAATACACCTTGGAACGGGTTTCTCCATCCAGCAGCAAAGCCTTTCGTATACCACCACCTTGCATAAGTCCGTAAACAACGGACAGTCCATACATAAATGCAGAACAACCCAGTGTAATGTCAAATGCAATGGTTGAATTAGGAAGCCCCAAACGGTGTTGAAGGGTACATGAAGTAGCAGGCATCCTGTAATCTGGAGTCTGTGAGATAAATACCAAAAGGCCTATCTCTTCCTTATTGATTTTGTTATCCGAAATCAGCTTTTCAGCAGCAGCAAAACAGAGATCAGAAGAGCATGTTTCCTTATCTGAGAAACGACGCTCCTCAATACCCGTCTTGTCCACAATCTCGTTAGCCTCCTCGGCGGACCAAAATTCTGTATACTCCCTACCCTTGACAACACAACGGGGAACTGCGGCAGACATCGCTGTGATGCCAACACCGCTATACTGTACGAAAGCCATCTTTAAGCAACAGCAAAGTTATAAAGATCCTGAATGGTCTTTGCACCACGGATATCAGCCGTAGTAATTTCTTTTCCAAATTCGTCGTCAAAAAATGCTATCAAAAGCATTACAGAAATTGAACTCCATTCATCTAACTCATGAAACTCCGTTTCTGCTGTCAAACTATCTACATTCTCAATCTCAATTGCTTCTGCAAATTTCTCGATAAATTCTTTAATTTCCATAATTAATAATATTTTATAATTTGAACTATTCTTTCTATAAATTAAATAACAAATGGTTCTCTATTTGCTTTTAATGAAATTTCCCTTCGGATTTTAATCGATAATAACGTTCTTTGTCACGGTATTTTATTATTTGAGCCGGATTACCACCTACTATAGCACAAGGAGGTACATCTTTACAAACTACGCTTCCTGCTGCGACAATAGCACCTTCTCCTATCGTAATATTACCAACTACCGTAACACGATGACCAAACCACACACAATCTCCAATACGAACTGTTTTATATGTAAACTCAGAATCATAAGGTATTTCTGTGCCTTCATACCTATGATCTTGAGTATTAATCATACACTCCTTACCTGAATGAAAATAGTTTCCTATATAAACACTTCCTCCTCCCAATATCTTCATACCGTTAAAACAAACATAATCACCCAAGTAAAGTCTTGGGCCATAAAAACGAGATTTTCCTCCCACAAAGGGTCTTTTCCCGACTTCTTCAGCTAATATTTTTAAAATCATTGTCCTATACCACACCATTGGCCATTTTAGATATTTAAAACACAAATTCTCCCAATGACAATATATGGCACATAAGACACGTTTCATCGTTATTATTCGCATTACTAGTATATATTATTTTAATCAATAACTAACTTTTCTAAATATTCTTTTTATAAAAAAGATAACAAATATTCCCCAGAGGAGGGTAATTAATAGCTTTACGGGCCAATATATATTAAGCAAGGCCATCGAAATAGCAGTAATTAAAAGTTGGAAAATCATTATTATAACAACAGGGTAGCTGACTGTCGTTTTTTCTTTATATATTTTTGTCATAAAACCAGCATATCCCTGATAAAAAAAGGCCAAATAGGTTATTATTGCCGCCGCTGTTACTCCGAATCTTGGGATAAAAATAATATTCCCAATCAGAGCAATAATACCAGCTACCATGGTAATTTTAAGCACATGTAGAGTTTTTTCAAAATAGAACATCACATTGGTTGCTGCTATATACATTGGTCTATAATTACAAGCGAGCACAAGGAATGCCGCTAAAGGATATGTATTAGCAAGAAGCTCATTATGAACCATAAAACCAAAGATCTCTTTACACCATAAAGCAAACAAAAACGTCATAGTATAAGTGAGTATCATATAAATATAAATTGCCCTCTTGGACTCTTCTTCTTTGTTATTTCTGATTGATGAAAAATTAATTGGTTTTATAGCCGTTTCAATAGCAAAGACAACCGATTCTGCCATTGAAGAAAACGTTTGTGCAAAATTATATTCACCTATTGACTTGATTGAAATATTGGACATATCCATCACTACCTTGTTGGACGTATTTATCAAATAAACGGAATAATAGTGCGGTATCATCGGCAAAGATACTCTTAGTGCATGACTAACCGTCCTTACTTTAGGCCTTAATATAGGTTTTAGCCCAAGTCTAAAATTAAGATCATACCAATATATAGAATTAGAAATGAACAATCCTAAAAAAGTACCGACATACCATCCCATATAGCCCCATTCAAATATGACAATAGTCATATAGTTAATGATAACAGTTGCGAATCCTGCAACAATTGTCCTTCTCGCAACAGGAATTGGACGTCTTGATAATTGATAATACATGGGCCCGATAAAGCCCGCAGGTCCAAAAATCACACCATTAAAATTTGTGAGAATAATAATAAGCCATTTGTTGTCAGATGCTTCTTCTGGAATGACAAAGTATAACAGAACTGATTGAATGATTGCAAAGGCAATCATCCATAATGTTAAAAATCCATACAATTGTCTCCACAGAATCTTATATTGGCAGGGGGCTTTAAAAAAAACAACCTGTAAATAAGCACTTAATCCAAGTGTTGTTAGAGCTTGTATGGCTCCTGTATAAGCTGTTATAGTACCAGAAATACCATAATCCAAATCTGTTAGATGTTCCGTCAATAGTGGCAATAAAAGAAATGATATAAACCTTGGCACATACGGAGCAATCCCATATATCGCGCTATCCTTTACTATTTCCTTAATCATAATTACACACTGTTTTTCCAAAAATATAGTTGCAGATTCTTTCTGAAGATTTTGTATCTATATATTTGTGTTGTAAATCTCTAACGAATTTTCGCTTTTCAGCATATTTATCTTTACCATCAATAATATCCTGTAATGCATTAAAAAAAGTATTTTCATCTTTTACAACATCTCCAGCTAAAATCGGCTCTAATGGATCATATGAAAAGCCCCTTGTTTCTGCATAGATATTATAATCATAGAAATCAAACAAAACAGGTCTATCTAAAAGCAAATAATCAAAATAAGTAGAAGTATAATCCGTTATCAGGACATCTGCTTTTTGTAATAATTCACACAATCCAAAATCTTTAGAAGCATGATAAAACAGCACTCCTTTTATCTCTTCGTTTCTATATACTCTACTGTTTTGAGCACTATGTAATTTGCAAATTATAACACATTTGTTTCGAATCAGAAATGATTCTAATTCTTGTTTATCTATCTTAATGCCAAGGAAGTCTCTGTTTAAAGTCGAACCCCTTTCATAGTCCCTATGTGTCGGTGTATATAATATTACTCTATTAACACGATAATCAACCGATTGGTTAATATAATCATCAAGTGCTTTGCAATTATATGGTTTCAAAAGTTCGTCATCTCTCGGGAAACCTAAAACCTTAAATTTATCAAAAGAAACATGAAATACAGTTGACGTTATGTAGCTGTATAAATTAGATGTTGATATACACTCATTGAACAACGATTCATATGTCTGCATGTAAAGCCCTTTTCCTTTAATATAGTCGTTTTTAAAAGGGATATAGTAACTTATATAAAATAATAGCTGATTCTTACTCTTATAATATTGAGGATGCCCTTCTGCTGTAAAAATGTATTTACTTTTTATGAGGTCCTTAATATACTTTATTCTGTATTTACCTCCCTCAAACAAGGGGAAACATGCAACATCTATATTACAATAAACTGATTGTATTTTTTTCTTCAATTCATTATATTGTAAAGAATCACATGCTACTCTATATTTATATTTTCGCCCATATTTTTCAATCATAAAATGCAACAATGTCAATGCATTATCAGACTTATAGTTGAATATATCATAGCCATTATACAACATTCCGCCATGTGGTATAAACGATATCATAAATGGATCCTTCCTTGTTAATATCCCCATCATTTTTAAAAAAAGGATTTTAGCATTAAATCTAATAGTGTCAATCATTATCTCAAAAATTTACAAATTATTATAAAAGGTGTATTAAAATGACATTTATATGATGTGATTCGTAAATATGATGCTTTTCTTTATCCTCATAAAACCCAATAATCATCTTTACCCTGCAAACAACGTTTACGATGTATTATGAGATTATCATACAACAAACTTATAGTGCGAAAAATAATATCTCAACTTAAACGAGACGGCTCTATAATTCTATCAATTAGTATCTTTGCAACATCCATCGCATTATTTAATGCTACTTTTGGGGGGATTGTAACACAGAAACGTTTAGTTGTTTTCTCTAACAATTCATCCGTATACACAAGACAACCGTCCTCCACATTCTCAATTCCATCACAATAGATGGATTTGCGGTTCACCTGTTCCATCTCTTCAAGAGTGTAGTTGGGAGCCATATAACCCTTTACCTCCTCACCCGTTCCATCAATGATGAAAGGATAACCACCAATATGACCATCAACTCCGGGAGTATGAATCTTAATTGCCTTCTTTTCACGAATAGCAGACAGAATGCTATAGATAATATCAAAATTACTGGAAGCGTTCATCATGTTGCGTTTCTGGTCTGTAGGCATAGGAATTCTGCAGGCTTTATAAACCTCATCATGGTTAATGTCAAGCTCCTTGCCTTGGTACTTGATGCTGAGCAAAAGCTTTACTCCTTCCGTATGTCCTTCCTTGCTAATTACCACATCATGGAAGTGGCTGGCCACAAGGGTGATATCAATATCATTCAAGTTATCAATTCCAAACTTCTCTGCCACAAAAAACTTCATACGAGGAATCAGGTGGTTCAGATTGCCACTACCAAAGTCAAAGTAAGGCATACCGGCACTCTTCAACCAAGGAATCACGGCATCAGAATAAGAGGTATTAATACTTATGGCATTGCAATCTGCCTTGCCGTAGGCCTCCATGATGTTCTTACCTAAGAGAACAGACATGGGGCTCCAGATACCGTATGCACGAAGGTTGGACCAAGAAATGGTTCCATACTTCAATCCCGCATAGAGGCGGCTACTATTTACAATAAAGTCAGGCTGAATCTTTCGCAAGGCAGCCTCAATAGAAGCAACATCCTTGAAGTCACAACCTCCTTCAACCACAATTTCACTACGCATCTGCCTTCGAATAGTTGCCGCAGTACGGATGATGTTCACGTCCTGCTGCATCTTCTCAGCGTTACGTCCTACTACAACCAGTTTTAACTGAGGATCTGCTAACGATACCAGATAGTCCAGCAGATAGCATCCTACACTACCCAAGCCAAAGATGGCAATGGTTATCTTTTCACCTCCATCTAATTTCTTCTTGAGGAGGTTCAGCTTCTCGTTTAACGTCTTCATTTCCTTAATGCTTTGATTGCCTCACGGTAGTCTGCCACGGTATTGCAGTTGAACCAGAGGTTGATTCTTACTATGTCTAATTGTGTACTCTTATATGCGCCAAAATACTTCTGGATAATCTCCAAGTTGGTTCCTTGTTCCTGTTCTGGAGTCAAGAACTGGCAAATCTCCCTCACCCTACCGGGATTCATAAACTTCCACATCTGACCAGAGTTGTAAATAGCCGTAAAGGGTTCGTGAATCTCTAAACAAGAGTGGCTGGTGTCGTAGATATAATGAGGATATTTGTTCGCATCAAAATAGAGCGCAACAGCTTTATTCGAAAGAATGGGCTCATTATTCACAGAAATGACATCCTTCTTGGAGTTAAGAATCTTCTCAACACTTTCTGTATCAAAGAACAAATCTCCTTCAATGAAGGTAATCTCGTCAGCCTTTTCCGAAACCACTTCAATGCCTTTGAGCAAACTATAACCTGAACCATAATCGTAATAGTGGTCATTATATACCAACTTCATCTTACGGTTCACATCCTTCATCTCATTGCGGATGAACTTTTCCAAGTCCTCATACTTGTAACCACCCACAACGACAATCTCGTCCACTAGATCAAAGGCTTTATGAACTTGCAGACTAATCAATGAGTTAGCAGGAGTGTCCTCATAATAGAGGCATTTCAACACATCCTCTTTCGTATCCTTATTGAAGCGGCTGGACATACCGGCCACTGTGATAATGAGACTCTTCATTACTTTTCAATTGATGCAACACACATATCCAGACCCTTATCAAGAGTAATGATAGGAATCCAGTCTGTACGAGTACGGATCTTTTCTGTGTTCAAAATTCTACGCTCAGGATCTGAGCTTCGGTAGCCATTGAAGATAATCTCAGGCTTGGGAAGACCCATCTTCTCTGCAATCTTGTAGGTCAGGTCAATAATGGTGATTTCCTCATCAGTAGCCACATTATATACAGTACCGTCAAGAGCCTTATCTGAATTAATCAATGCCATTACCGAACGGCAGCTGTCAATATTGTGCAGGAATGCACGACGGTTTTTCTTTGAGTTCTCCAGCAAAGTAACAGAACCCTTCTCCAGCAGTTCATTAATGATGTGCGGAATAATATGTTTAGCAAAACGCTCGTGCTTGCTATACACGTTGGCAAAACGGATAGAGCAACCCTTAATCTTGCCCTTATCCACAGCATCCTTCATAAAGAATTCCGTCATCAGCTTGCCGCAAGCATAACTTGTGCGCTGGCTATGTTCTGCGGTTGACATCATCAGGTAGTCACTTTCACGAACACCACCATTCTCGTTCCAAGACTGCATGGAGTACACCTCACTGGTTGAGCAGTTGATGTAGGTGTCTGCCTTAACACGGATGGCCTGTTCCAAGAAAGATTTCATGGAAATTACATTGGTTTCCCAAGTGTGCTCCACCTCGTAGAAATGTTCTGTATGTACTACAGCAGCACAGTTGATATAAACCGTACGGTCGTAAGCACCCTTTTCACGCAGTACCTGATCCTCGATGGCCTTCATCTGGTCAGAATTGTTAATGTCATATTCATAGAACACGAATCCGGGGTTGTCAAGATACTCTTTTACGGTATCTATTGAACTTGCAAAGAAGTTATCAAAACCAATGATACGGCTATCCTTCTCTGCCTCTAATATTTGTCTCACAAGCTCGCTACCGGTCATACCGGATGCGCCACTTAATACATATAG
>ODAI010829524.1_pt1 | contig 26694 bp, 21 predicted proteins | sample 1539321 | NCBI WGS metagenome assembly ODAI01 (sample SAMN02144231, study PRJEB22623) | gut metagenome | biome: sheep rumen | host: Ovis aries | place: New Zealand
CGCTGATTAATTCAGCATCGGCTCAACAACCCTTCGATAATTCAATGGGTTAGTTCGGCCTTGTCGCTGAAAGATGCCTTTAATCAGCGCTTCCCTAGGTTAACGCTTGTTTCACAGAAAAAGTTGTGTACACTGCCCCTGTGCTCCAGATATAAGTATCCAACTTTTTAAGCGCCCTCCGCTTGCGGAGAGTGGCTTCGCCTGTGTACCCTATTTCTCGGAGGTTGCTTACACATGTTCCGCAAAGTACTGCTTTTGTGCGCCCTTGCCGTCGCCCTGACGGCCGGCAGCGCCATGGCTGAATCCAAAAAAATCCGCGTTGCCAGCGACTGCACATGGCCGCCCATGGAGTTCCTGAGCGCAGACAAGAAGCCCATCGGCTTCTCCGTTGACCTGCTTGCCGAACTCGGCAAAGTGCTCAACGTTGAATTCGACATCCAGAACGTGCCGTGGGACGGCATTTTCTCCGGCGTTGCGGCCGGCAAGTACGACATGGTCTCCTCGTCCACGACCATCACGCCCGAGCGCCAGAAGATGTACCTCTTCTCCTCGCCCTACTACGACGTCGTGCAGTCCGTGGTCATGCCCGCCGACAAGAACATCAAGGATCTTTCGGGCCTCAAGGGTCTGAAGGTCGGCGGCCAGATCGGCACCACCGGCATCTTTGTCATGGAGAAGGCCAAGGTCGGTGCCGAAGTCCGCGAATACGACGACGTGGGCCTCGCCATGAAGGACCTCGGCAACGGCCGCATCGACGCCGTCATCTGCGACAGCAACGTGGCCACCTACTACGCCAACGTGAAGGAAGAGTACAAGGGCAAGCTCCACGTGGCCTACAAGACCAGCGAAGTCGAGCACCTCGGCTTCTGTCTCCAGAAGAACGACGTCAAGCTGCAGACGCTCCTCAACGAGGGGCTTGAGAAGCTGCGCGCCAACGGCAAGATGGCCGAGCTTGTGCAGAAGTGGATGGGCGAATAGCCCTCTGCTGAACAGCTTTTCCCCCGGGCGCCTGGCGGCATTCGCCGGGCGCCCTTGCTTTTGCCCCTCCGGCATGCGCCGGGACGGCCTGCGTCTGGCGAGCTTTTTCTTGCTCAAGGTCTGAGAATTCCGTATACAAAAGAAATTCTGCCTCTTTTGACGCGCAGGAATCCGGCTTGGGGTCGGCGGCACATGGCATCGGCCGCAGGACTGCTTCCGCCCGCGGGAGCCCCTTTTCCGGCACCCTGTGCCTGTGCGACGCAAGCTCATGCCCGCCCCGGGATGCGGCTTTTCGCCGCGCAGGACGGCCGCCTTGCTTGAAGGCGCGCCGCCGGAGGAACCACGTTTTCAGGCCTGGAGTTTGCCTTATGGATGCGTTCATTGCCGTCATCGACAAAATCAACGGCTTCGTCTGGGGACCGGTGATGCTCGTGCTGCTCGTCGGCACGGGCATCTATCTCAACATCATTCTCCGATTCTTCTCCTTCCGCAACTGGATACACGCCTACCGCTGCCTGTGGCGCGGCCGCGACCACCAGTCGGAGAAGGGCGAAATCTCTCCCTGGAACGCCCTCATGACCGCCCTTGCCGGCGACATCGGCACGGGCAACATCGTCGGCGTTGCCACGGCCATCGCCATCGGCGGCCCCGGGGCCCTCTTCTGGATGTGGATGACGGCCCTCGTCGGCATGATGACCAAGTTTTCCGAAATCCTGCTCGCCGTGAAGTTCCGCGAGAAGACGCCTGCCGGCAACTGGGTGGGCGGCGCCATGTACTTCATCAAGAACGGTCTCGGCAAAAACTGGGTCTGGCTCGGCACCTGCTTCGCCATCTTCGGCTTCATCGCGTCCTTCGGCATCGGCAACCTCGTGCAGGTCAACGCCGTGGCCACCAGCCTCCAGAAGTCCTTTGGCGTCGAGACCTGGGTGAGCGCCATCCTCATCCTCGGCCTGGTCAGCCTCATCCTGCTCGGCGGCGTGAAGCGCATCGGCGCCGTGGCCGGCAAGATCGTTCCCGTCATGGCCGTGCTCTACGTGGGCTTTGCCGTCCTCGTCATCCTCATGAACTTCACGGAAATTCCCCGCGTCTTCATGTGGGTCGTGACCGAAGCCTTCACGCCGACTGCGGCCGAAGGCGGCTTCGCCGGCGCCACCGTGCTTTTGACCATCCGCATGGGCGTTGCCCGCGGCATCTTCTCCAACGAGGCCGGCCTCGGCTCCGTGGCCATGGCCCACGCCGCGGCCACGACCAAGTCGCCCCTCGCCCAGGCCTCCATCGGCATGCTCGACGTCTTCATCGACACGCTCGTCATCTGCACCATGACGGGCTTCGCCATCCTCGTGACCGGCGTGTGGAACACCGGCGCAGACAATGCCGGCGTCCTCACCCACATGGCCTTCGAGCACGTCTTCCCGAACGTCGGCGGCATGATCGTCACCTGTGCCCTGACCGTCTTCGCCTTCACCACGGTCCTCGGCTGGGCCGTGTACGGCGAGCGCTGCGTCATCTACCTCATCGGCGACAACGCCGTGAAGTACTACCGCATCCTCTTCTGCCTCGCCGCCGGCGCCGGCTGCGTCATGAAGCTCGACACCGTCTGGCTCATCTCCGACACCGCCAACGCCATGATGGCCTTCCCGAACCTCATCGGCATCCTGCTTCTCAGTCCCAAGATCGTCCAGATCGTCAAGGAGGAAGTGCTCAAGGATCCCAGGTTCGTCTTCTAGGCCCGGCATCCGCACGCCGACTTCCAGGGGCCGGAGCTGCACGCTCCGGCCCTTTCCGCTTCATGCCCCCTTCCGGCTGCCGTCCTGCGCCCCTTTTCCCGCATATCCCCTTCTGCTACAGTGCTTGCGCCGGCCGCGCCGTCCAGGCGCGGCCAGAACATCTTCCCAAGGAGATGCCCCATGGCCGATGAAATCTTCCCTGTCTGCGACATGCTCAAGGTCGTTCCCGAACGACGCCCCTTCAAGCCCCGGGAGGGCTGGACCTTCCTGGACGACGGCACATGGATACAGCCTGACGGCAAGGGCAAGGCAAAAGGCGAGGACGGCAGAACCTGGGTCAAGGTGCGCCTTGGCATGGGCGAGCCCAAGGCCGACGGCAGCTACGCCTCCTACAGGTCGCTCGGCTGGATCCCCGAGGAATTCGTGCAGGCCTAGCGCCTTCCCGGAAAGGCCTCCTGCTCCCGCCAGGAGAAAGGTGCCCCTGCGGCGCCAGCCGTCAAGCCAATCACGCAGAACCAAGTTCAAGGAGAACATCATGCCGATCAAACGCGCCCTGACGCCTCTTGTCCTGCTGGCCCTGCTTGCGGCCGTCTTTGCCGTTCCGGCTTCGGCCAAGGACTCAGGCGACGAAAAAGTCATTCCCGTGAAGATGTGGCAGTGCTACCTCTGCAACATGCCCGTCATGACCTTCGCATCCGACAATCTGGAAGCAACCTCGGGCAAAAGCTATCTGAAAGACGGCGCACATCAGCAGGCCAATTTCAAGTATCTTTACGACAAAAGCCGCTCAATCGAAAAATGCCCTAAATTTCCAGCGGATGGTGGCCATGTCTTTGTCGCCAAGGGCTCACAGAACATGTCGCCCAAAGATCTGGCTCAGAATTTAAAGCATTTTATCGTTCTCAAAAATGGAACAGGCAATACAATAAAATTTGACAAAATAGAATGCGCTCTCTGTGGAGTGCGTCTCTTCTGCTTCAATGGCGACGATCTCGATCAATATGATTTTCTAGAGATCAAAGTTCAGGCACCGCTGTGGATTCTCGGAACCAATGCCGCCTTCCCTCCATGCAACAAGTGGTACATTACCGATGGCAAGAACAACAGAATTCCGATAAAGCATCACCTATTCAGCCAAAACAGTGTCTTCACCCCTTCATCTGCCTACTCCATAGCTGAGCACATCAACCACATCATCTTCTCCGACTAGCCTGCTTCCGGCTTCAATAGCCTTTGAGAGGAAACGCAACATGATCAAAGCAACGTCTTCTTCAGGTTTGCTCGGCAAGGCATCCGTCTTCCTTGCCTGCTTCGTGTTCGCAGCAGGCAGCGCCATGGCGCTGCCCCAGACCTACAAGGAATTCAAAGCCCGCTACCAGACTGAGGCGCGCACGCCCCAAGGCGCGCTGAAGATGCACTTCGAGGCCATCTTCGCCTACCTCAACAAGGAGACGCGGGCCGAAGCCTCGAAAATGATCCGCTACTCCATGTACCTGCCCATGCCCCTCGAACAGTCGCGCAACAACGCGACCTTCGTCGAGCGCATGAAGGATCCCGGCTACAACTTCGTCTTCCGCAGCTTCGCCAAGGGAACCTCTCCCGAGAACAGCTACAGCATGAATCCCGACAGCTTTGAGCTGAACATTCTCAAGATCCGCGACAGCGAAGGCTACAAGAAGATAGACCTGCGCAGCTCCGGCGCCGACAACATGCGCACCGTCTGGCTGCTCAACCACGACGGCCTCTGGTACGTCCATACCAACGGCGGCCTCTACGCCATGGTCCGGGAGCCGAAGAACATCGTCGATTCTAGGAAGCACCAGCACGATGCGGACTTCGACGAGCCCGAGCAGCAGCCCTCTCCGGCGGCGCAGCCCGCCCAGCAGCCTGATCCGGCGGCACAGCCTGCGCAGCAGCCTGATCCGGCGCCCGCTCCTGCCAGCGGCGAGAATCCCGCAAACGCCTGGTAGCCTGCAGCCTGCAGCCCCGCGCAGGGGCAAGCCCCTCTCTGCCTTTGGCCCCAACCGTCCCGGCATGCGGCAGCGTGCCGGGACGGCTTCGTCTTGCCCAAGGGTGCTCCGCCCGTCCTGGAGGGTGCTCCGCCCGTCCCGGAGCCTCGCCAGGAGCGGTCCAGAGGACGGACTCCCCCGCCGCTGGATCGTCAGCGGAAAAGCCTGACCCTGCAGCGCTTCCTGCGGAAGGCGATGCCGCAGGCACGGCGCCGCTTCATGAACGACGGCAGGGATGCCTTTGCCCACTTGCCACAGAAGCGCTCCTCCACAAGTCCTGTCTCGTCCAGGCGACAGACATTCCCTTAGCGAAGCTCCCGGAAGGACTGCCAGGAAGAAGGTTCGGCTGAACATGGCCATGCTCCTGCCACCAGGCGCTTTTCCGCCTCAGCGCCGTGCTGTCTGCCTTCCCGCCGGCAGGCGGCAGCCTGCCTCGCCTCCCTGCTTCCGGCATCAGGCCCTGCCGCCTCTATTGACAAAGCCAATTCCGCGACGCTACTACCCTTCCTGCATGGCGCGCACGCCCCGCTTCCGCGGAGAGTGCGCAGGGAAGCCGGTGAGAATCCGGCGCGGACCCGCCGCCGTAACCGGAGACGAAATCCGCTCTCGAGCGCCACTGCCGGATGCTTTCCGGCGGGAAGGCCAGCGGATGGAGGATGACCCGGAAGCCGGAAGACCGGCCATGCGGCATACTGGCTGCACCCACGGGAACTTGGCTGTGCACTTGCCCTTCCTGTCTGGACGAATACGGTGTCCCGGCCTGCGCCAACGCGCTCGCCGGGCCTTTTGCGCTCCAGACGGGACAGATGCGGCGCGCACAGACGCCGGGCCCGAGGTGCCATGTTCCGCACCCTCACCCCAGGAGCCCCGCCATGAAGACCGCAGCGAGCTTCATCTGCGCCCTCTTCCTCGTCCTCTCCTCCCTGCCTGCCCAGGCCGCGTCCTCCAAGGGCGTGCTCATCGTCGCCTTCGGCACCAGCATGGCCTCGGCCATGCCCTCCTTCGACGCCATAGACAAGGCCTACAAGGCCGCCTACCGAGGCCAGCCCGTCGTTTGGGCCTACACTTCCGACATCATCCGCAAAAAACTGGCCAAGGAAGGCAAAACAGTCTTCTCCGTCAACCAGGCCATGAACGAGTGCGCCAGGCTCGGCATCACCGACCTGCGCGTCCAGTCCCTCCACGTCACCGGCGGCGAGGAGTACTCCATGCTCCAGCGCATGCTGGTGAAGAACCTCGCCAAGCACCCCGGGCGCTTCGAGCACGTCTGGCTCGGCAAGCCCCTGCTCGAGTCCGCCCAGGATCTCGATGAAGTGGCCGGCGCCGTGATCAAGGACGCGGCCAAAGGCCGCAAGGCCGGCGAAGCCCTGGTGCTCATGGGCCACGGCAACGACCGCGGCCCCGGCGACCTGACCATGAGGGCCGTGGCCCAGGGATTCAAGGCCAAGGATCCCCTGGTCTACGTCGCCACGGTGGAAGGCGCCAACGGCTTCGACGCCGTGCTGCCCCAGCTCAGGCAGGCCGGCGTGAAGACCTGCCACCTGGCGCCGCTCATGGTCGTTGCCGGCGACCACGCCAACAACGACCTCGCCGGCGCCGAAGAGGACTCCTGGGCCAGCCAGATCAAGAAGGAAGGCATGACGCCCGTGCCCCATCTGGTGGGCCTTGGCCAGCTTCCCGCCGTGCGCGCCGTGTACCTGCGGCACACCAGGGACGCGAAGGACGATCTCGCCCATCCCAAGAAGTCCGACTAGCCCTCCCCTTTCGGCAGTTTCGACAAGGACGTCTTCTGGCAGAGCCTGCGCCTCTGCCAGGGGACGCCGCGGAGCGCTTCCGGCCGGCGCTCCGGCCAAGCCACTCCAGGCCGGCAGGAAGACCATGCAGCCCGGCAAACTCTACGGCATCGGCATAGGCCCCGGCGATCCGGAGCTCCTCACCCTCAAGGGCGCGCGCATCCTCGCCCAATGCGACGTCGTCTTCACCGTCATCTCCCAGCACGTGTCGGCATCCATCTCGGGCGCCGTCGTGGAGGCCGTGCGGCCCCGGGGGCGCGTCGAGCGGCTCGTCTTCAGCATGTCGCGCGACCGCGCAGAGCGCGAAGCCGTGCTGGCAGCCAACGCCCAGCGCATCGCCGACGAGCTTCGCGCCGGCCGCAGCTGCGCCTACGCAACGCTCGGCGACACCCTGACCTACTCCACCTACGGCTACATGCTCAAGCTCCTGCGGGAACTCGTGCCGGGCCTCGAGGCGGAGACGGTCCCTGGCGTCACCTCCTTTGCCACCCTGGCGGCCAGGGCAGATGCCGTGCTCGTCGAGAACACCGAGGATCTGCGCGTCATTCCCGCCTTCAAGGCTTCCATGGCGGAGACCGTCGCCTTCCCCGAAGGATCCTCCACCGTTCTGCTCAAGACCTACCGGAGCAGGAACGCCCTGATCCGGCGTCTGAAGCGGGAGAAGGACCTCGAGGTCCTCTACGGCGAGCGCCTGACCATGGAGGGGGAGTTCATCAGCCGCGACCTCGACGAAATCGAGGCCAGGCCCGAATGCTACTTCTCGCTCATGCTGGTGCGCAGGCCATAGCTTCCCTGCCCCAAGGCAGCATGCCATGCACGGACAACGCCCCGACACCCCCGCTTCCGAAGCAGCCAGCCCCAGCGTCTCCGGCCCTCCGGCCCGCGGCCGCAGGAGGCGCCGGCCGCCCTGGAAGTCTCCCTTCTGGTGCGTCTGGCTCGCGTGCTCGCTTGCCCTTTCGGGCTGGCTTGCAGCCAGCATGCCGGCAGGCATGCACGCGAGAAGCGCTCCCCAGACCCAGACCGCGCAACCGGGCCAGGCAAAGGCGCCTGCCGAAGCGAGCCAAGCGCATCGGCATGCCGCGGCCCCGCAGGCTCCCGAGGCCCGCGCCGAGGCGACGCAAGACGCGCCCCGGGACAAGGCGGGCCAGAGCCGGCGCCGCGACGCAGGCGCAGGCGGAGCTGCAGAAAAGATTGCCTCGCGCGCCCTGCAGTTCGTCCGGCTCTTCCTCTTCGTCGCCCTGGGCGCGCTGGCTGGCGGCATCATCGAGGGCCGGCGCTGGTACATGGTCTTTGCCCGCAGCCTCGGGGCGCTCACCCGGGCAGCCAGGCTTCCCGCCATCGTCGGCATCGCCATGCCGACGGCGCTGGCCTCGGCGCCGGCCGCAGACTCCATGCTCATGGCAAGCGCCAGAGCGGGCACCCTTCCCCGCTCCGGCCTCGTGGCCGGCGGCATGGCCAATTCCTTCCTGGCCTACCTTTCGCACTCCATCCGCGTCATGTATCCGGTGATTGCGGCCATCGGCCTTCCAGGCCTGCTCTACTTCGCCATCCACATCGCGGGCGGCCTCATGGTGGTGGCCCTGGTCTTCCTTGGCCACGCCCTCTTTGCCAGGCGCCTTGAAGCCGAAGGCAGGCTTGCCGCCGGCGCCTGCGCCGACCTTGCCCCCGACGGCGCGACGCCCCTGCCCTGGGGCGAAACCCTGCGGAAAAGCCTCGTCCGGGCAGGCACCCTCGTCTTCCGCCTGGCCTGCATTTCGGTTCCGCTCATTCTCGCCATGGAGGCGCTGATACGGCTCGGCATCCTCGACTTCTGGGAGCGCATGGTGCCGCAGGGCCTTGCCCGCTACTTCCCCGAGCAGATGCTCGCCATCGCCGCGGCCCAGCTCGGCGGCCTCGTGCAGTCCTCGGCGGTCTCGGCCTCGCTGCTCCAGCAAGGGCTCATCACCAGTCCGCAGATCCTGCTCGCCATGCTGGCTGCGAGCCTGCTCTCGAACCCCTTCCGGGCCCTGCGCCGCAACCTGCCGACGGCGCTGGCCATCTTTCCGGCCGGCGTGGCCTGCACCATAGTTTTCGCCATGCAGCTCTCGCGCATGCTCACCTGCCTGCTCGGCATGGCCGGCGTCGTGCTCTGGATGGACAGCTTTGCAGACTGAGGCCTTTGCGCTAGGCTTGTGCCGTTCCCGCTTCCCTGCCCCCATCAGCGCACCTTGACGGAGGACGCCGTGCCCAGTCAGCCAACGCATTCCGCAGAGCCGGCAAGGCTCAAAGGCGAAGCAAGGCGCATTGCCGACCGCCTTGCCTGGAACCTTTCGGGCCAGGCCATAGAGCAGGAGAGCTTCCGCATCATCGAGGCGGAGTTCGGCGAGGCGCTGGCCCGCTTTGCGCCGGCAGAGCGGCTGGTGGCGCGCAGGCTCGTGCACGCCTCGGCCGATCCGTCCCTGCTCGGCGCCCTCGTCTTCCAGCGCGATCCCGTGGCTGCAGGGCTGGCCGCGCTGCGTGCAGGCGCCCCCCTGTGGTGCGACGCCTCCATGATCAAGGCAGGCATCTCGGAAGCGAGGCTCAAGTCGATGCACCCCGCCTACAGGAAGGACGCCATCGCCTGCTACATCCAGGATCCCGACGTGGCGGCCAGCGCCAGGGCCGCCGGCACGACCAGGGCGCTTGCCTGCGCCGAAAAGGCCAGACCCCTGCTCGACGGCGGCGTCGTGCTGGTCGGCAACGCGCCGCTGGCCCTGGCCCGCATCGCCCGCTACATTCTGGAGGAAGGCGCCAGGCCAGCCCTGGTGATCGGCATGCCCGTGGGCTTTGTCAACGTCGAGGAATCCAAGGATCTCCTGCTCCAGACCGATGCGCCGGCCATCGTTCTCGCCGGCCGCCGCGGAGGCTCCACCCTGGCCGTCGCCTGCCTGCACGCCGTCATCGAGGCAGGCTCCCTGGACGCGGGAGGCTAAGGCTGTGGCTTGCGGCGCCAAGGAAGGCGGAGCGCGCCGCCTCGCGCCCAAGCCCCGGGGCTGGCAGCCCTGGGACGGCTCGCCCCTGCCCGAAGCCGAAGAGCTGCGCTGGGGCTTCACGACGGGCGCCTGCCTCGCAGCCCTTGCCTGCGCCGGCTTCCGGGTCCTGCAGGGCCGGGAAAGCCAGCCCTTCGTCGATCTGCTCTTCGGCGACGGCTGCGTCCGCAGCATTCCGCTGGAAGTCCCCTTGAAAAGCCCGCTCCCCGCGCATCCGGGCTTCCTTGCCGTGCGCAAGAACGCCGGCGACGACCCCGACTGCACCCATGGCGCCCTGCTCTACGCCCGCCTCAGCGAAGCTGGCCGCGGGCCCTTTCCGCCGGATCCGCGGGACGTGCTCGTCCCTGTCGGCCAGGCCCTGGTCGCCGTGCACGCCGTTGAAGGCATCGGCGTGGCGACCCGGCAGGGGCTCGACGCCGAGCAGGGGCGCTGGGCCGTGAACGCCAGCGTCCAGCGCATGCTGGCTTCCAATCTGGCGCGCGCCGGCATGCGCCAGGGGCGCTGGCTGCTGGAGGCGGGCGTCGAGGGGGGCGCTGAACTGGCCAGGCACACCCTCAATCCCGCGCTCGGCATCGTCGGGGGCATTTCGCTGCTCGGCACGACGGGCCTTGTCCAGCCCTTCAGCCACGACGCCTACATTGCCTCCATCCAGCTCCAGGTGCGCTGCGCCAGGGCTGCGGGCCTTTCCTGCATGGCCTTCTGCACGGGTGGAAGGACGAAGCGCGCGGCCGAGACCTGGTGCGCCCGGCGCGCGCCGGGGCCGCTGCCGCCGGAAGCCTTCCTGTGCATGGCCGACTTTGCGGGGGAAAGCCTCAGGGCGGCCCAGGCCCAGGGCCTGGCGCGCGTGCTGGTCTGCTGCATGCCGGGCAAGCTCCTCAAGTACGCGGCAGGCTTCGACAACACCCACGCCGGCAGGCATGCCATGCCCCTGGGGCTGCTGGCAGACCGCGTCCTAAGGCTCGCTCCCGGCAGGGCGGAGCTGGCCGGGCGACTTGCCTGCCTGCCCACGGTGCGCGAAGCGCTTGGGCTCGTGCCCGAAGCGCTCAGGAATGAGCTGCTCGACGATCTGATGCGCCTCGCCCTGCAGGGCCTTGCCTCCCTCTTCGTCCAGGGCGCCAGCCGGCCCCGGCTCTGCCTGCTGCTGGCGGACTTCAGCGGCAGCCCCCTCGCCCTGCGCGAGGAGCCGGCAGCGGAGGCATCTGTGCGCAGGGCGCCTGCGCCAGGCCAGCGCCGGCAGGACGCCTGCCCTGCTGGCGCCATCCCTGCGCCGGGGAGCCGGCCGTGATGGACAGCCTGAAGGATTTTGCCATGCGCGACGCCTCCCCGCCATGCGCCGAACCGCACCCGGCACCGCATCCGGCGCCGCCTTCCGCCGGCATGCTCCACGTCCTCTCCTGCGGCGCGGGGCTTCCCGAAAGCGCGGCCCGCACGGCCTTGCGCTGCGGCCATGTCTTCGCCTCCCGGAGCCTGCTGGCGCGCCTGCCCCAAGGGGCCTACCAGGCCCACGCCATCGCCCGGGAGCCCGAACGCGACGCCAATGAGGCCATAGCGCTCGTCCGCCAAGGCTGCACGGTGGCGGTGCTTGCCTCCGGCGACGCCCTCTACCATGGCATGGGCGCAACCCTGGCACGGGTGCTGGAACGCCTGCCCCTGCCCCGGGAATGCGTGCGCTTTCATCCAGGGGTCACGGCCTTCCAGGTCCTCTGCCACAGGCTGGGGCTTGCCTGGAGCCAGGCCAGGCTCTTCTCGGCCCATGCCCAGGAGCCGCCTCTGCGCCAGATCCTGGAGCAGCCCCTGGCCATCGTCTACGCCGGCTCCCGCCTGACGGCCTCGGATCTGGCCAGCGCGCTCTGCCGCCTTCATCCCGCCTCGCGCGGCAGGGCCTGCGTGCTGGCCGAGCTACTCGGCTCGCCCGGGGAGCGCATCGTCCGGACAAGCCTCGGGGAGGCGGCCAGGCAAGCCTTCGGCCCCACCTCCATCCTCGTCCTCCTGCCGCAGGGCTTTGCGCCCCTGCCGCTGGCGCTGGGCCTTCCCGACAGCTGCTGGCGCTTCCAGGGACACCTTGTCACCAGCCCGGAAGTGCGCGCCTGCGCGCTGGCACGGCTACGCCTTCCCTCCCGGGGCGTGCTCTGGGATCTCGGCGCCGGCTCCGGCTCCGTGGGCCTCGAGGCGGCTGCCCTGCGTCCGGGTCTCGAGGTCTGGGGCGTCGAGCGCAGGCCCGAGCGCCTTGCGGACATGGAGGCCAACAGGAAGGGCCTCGGCGTTGCCAACTACCGCGCCGTTGGCGGCGAAATTCTGGAGTGCCTGCCCGAGCTGCCGGATCCGGACAGGATCTTCATCGGCGGCGGGGGCGCCGCGCTGGCAGCCATCGCCGAAGCCTCGCTGGCCAGGCTCGCGCCTTGCGGCATCTGCGTCGCCAGCGCCGTGACCCTGGAGTCCCAGGCCCTGCTTGCCGCCTTCCGCCCCGATCTCTGCCAGAGCGTCCTTTCCCTGGACGCGGCCGAAGCGCGCGGCATAGGCAGGGGCCTGCGCCTGCTGGAGCCCCGGCACCGCATCCACCTTTTCGTGTTCCAGGCGCCGGACAAGCCTGAGCCAGACAAGGAGAACGCCCCATGACCGAACCTGCCCCCGAACGCTTTCCCGTCGCCTTCGTCGGCGCGGGACCGGGCGCGCCCGATCTCATTACCCTGCGGGGCGCAAAGCGCCTCGACGAGGCGGACCTCGTGCTCTATGCCGGATCCCTCGTCAATCCGGCCCTGCTCGAGCGCTGCCGGCCGGACTGCCGCCGGGTGGACTCGGCGGGGCTTGATCTAGGCAGGCAGGCCGATCTCATGGAAGCGGCCTGGAGGGAGGGAAAGCGCTGCGTGCGCCTGCACTCCGGCGATCCCTCGCTCTACGGGGCCGTGTCCGAGCAGTTTCAGGAGCTGGCGCGGCGGGGCGTGCCCTACGAGTGCGTGCCCGGCGTCACGGCGGCCTTTGCGGCCGCGGCCAGCCTGGGCGTGGAGCTGACCCTGCCTGAGCAGAGCCAGGCGCTGGTGCTCGCGCGCAGCCCGGGCAGAACGCCCCTGCCGCAGGGCCAGGAGCCGGCCAGATTCGCCCAGACCGGCGCCACCCTGGCCTTCTATCTGAGCGCAGGCGCCTTCGACACCCTGTGCCGGGAGCTGCAGGAAGCAGGCGGCCTTGCCCCGGAGACACCGGCAGCCGTGGTCTACCGGGCATCGTGGGACGACGAGCGCCTTGTCCGGGGAACGCTCAGGGACATTGCCCGGCGCGCCCGCGAGGCAGGCATCTTTCGCCAGGCCCTGCTCATCTGCGGCAGGGCGCTTTCGCCGGACAGGGGCCATGCGGCCTCGAAGCTCTACGACGCCGGCTTCTCCCACGGCTGCCGGAACAGCCTGGCCGACGAGCGCTTTCCCGGCCGCTGCGCCCTGCTTGCCTGCTCGAAATCGGGCCTGGCGAAGGCCCGGGAGCTGGCCCAGGGCCTGGGCGAAGGCAGGGCCGAAATCCTGGCGGGACCGGAACCCCTGGCTGCCCGGGCCGCCCGCGCCTGGCCGCGCTTCGACGGCCTTGTCTTCGTGGGCGCGGCCGGCATTGCCGTGCGCGCAATTGCCCCCCTGCTCGGGGACAAGGCAGCCGATCCGGCCGTGGTTGCCATCGACGAGCTGGGACGCTTCGCCGTGAGTCTTGCCGGCGGACACCTTGCCGGCGCCAACCGCCTTGCCAGGCGCATCGCCCGCATCGCCCAGGGCCAGGCCTGCGTGAGCACGGCCACGGACGTCCATGGCATGACTGCCTTCGACGAGGCCTGCGCGCGCGAGGACTGCCGGATCGTGGACGCAGACCGCATACGCGCCCTGAACCAGGCCCTGCTCGAGGGGCGGGACGTCGCCTTCCGGGGCGACCGGGCCGTCTACGGGCGCTACTGGGAAAACTCTCCCTGCGTCCACTGGCAGGAGCCGGATGCGCCGGGGCCGGACATGCCCTGCGTGTGGTGGAACTGCTTCGATCCGGCCAAGGCGGGACCGGACGACCTTGCGGTCACGGCCAGACGCTTCATCCTCGGCGCCGGCTGCCGGAAAGGGTGCGATCCCGCCGGCTTTGTCCAGGCCGCCCTGGCCTTCCTTGCCAGGCACGGCATTGCGGAATCCAGGGTGGCGGGCCTCGCCTCGCTCGACCTGAAGCGGGACGAACCCTGCATGGCGCGCCTTGCCGAAGCGCTTCACGTGCCCTTCTGGACATACCCGGCCCGGACGCTTGACGGCGTTCCAGGCGCCCGCGCCTCCGCTATGGTGCGCGAGCGCACGGGCACGGGTTCGGTGAGCGAAGCCGCGGCCCTTGTCATGGCCTTCGAGGAGGGCGGCCGGCTCCATCCGGCAAAGCTCAGGGTTCCCAAGGAGGCGGTGCAGGGCAGCATGACCTTTGCCCTGGCTGCCATTCCCCACGGCAGAAGCGCAGCCAGCCGGCCCAAGGCCCTCTACAGCCCCCTGCGCGGCGGCCTCTGCGTGGCAGGCCTGGGATCCGGCGAGCCCGACAGCGCCACGCCCGAAGCCATGCGGGCGCTCAGAGAGTGCACGGTGCTTGCCGGCTACAGCGGGTACCTGGACTATGCCAGGCGCCTGCTGGGCGACGCCTATGCGGCCAAGGAGATCGTCTCCAGCGGCATGCGCGGCGAGACCGAGCGCTGCCGCAAGGCCCTCGAGCGGGCCAGAGAGGGCGAGCGGGTCTGCCTTGTCTGCAGCGGCGATCCCGGCATCCTTGCCATGGCGGGCCTGGCTTTCGAGCTCAGGGAAGCGGATCCCGCCTTCCGGGACGTGCCCGTGACCGTCGTTCCCGGCGTCACGGCGGCAAGCCTGGCCGCAGCGGCGCTTGGCGCGCCCCTCCAGAACGGCTTCACCCTGCTCTCGCTCTCGGATCTGCTGGTGCCGGCCAGCGAGGTGCGGGCCAACATCCGCGCAGCCGCCTCGTCCGCCCTGCCCTGCGCCATCTACAATCCGGCAGGCCGCAGGCGACGCGAGCTGCTGGCCGAGGCCCTCGCCGTCTTCCGCTTTGCGCGCGGGGACGACGCGCCGGCTGCCTGGGTGCGCCATGCTGGCCAGCCCGCGCAGGAGATCTGGACCGGCAGGCTGCAGGACCTCGACCAGGACCGGATCGACATGTCGACCATCGTCCTTGTCGGCGGCCCCCGCACCGTGCTGGCAAACGGCGCGCTCGTCGACCGCCGGGGCTACGGCGAGAAGTACGGCTTCGGCGAAGGCCAGGGCGGCAGGCCATGACGCCGGGCGAAAGCGCAGGAAGCCAGGGCAGGAAGTCAGGACAGGAAGCCAGACAGGAAGCCAGAACAGGAAGCCCGCGGCCGGCGGAGCGCAAGTCCATGGCGGAAGGAGCAGCCGTGGCGAAAGCCAAGATTTCGGCGAAAGCATAGCGTTCAGCGAAAGCAAAATGTTCAGTGAAAGCAAAGCATTCAGCGAAAGCAAAGGGTTCAACGAAAGCCAAGGAGGCAATATGCAAGCAAGGCAGCGTGCGCAGAACGCAGGCAGGAAGCCGGCAGACGCAGGGCGGCAGGGCACCGCCCCCCTTGAAGGCTTCGCCAGCCTCGTCTTCGAGGAGGCTCGCCGGCAGGGCCTCATGCAGGATCTGCTCGAGGCCTTCGGCGGCGATTCCGGCAAGGCGGGCGAGGTCCTCGCGCTGGCCTGCTGCGCCTGCACGGAAGAGGACGGCTTCGAGCGGGTGTCCGAATGGCTGAACGCAGCGCCTGCGCCCGGGAGCGCGCAGCGTGCGCCAGCCCGCATCCTCGCGGACCTTCCCCCGGACGCCGCAGGGCGCTTCCTTGCCCTTCGGCGGGCCCGGCATGCCGAAGGCCCCTTCCTCGCCGGCATCTCGCGCCCCGCCCCGCAGGAGGGCCCGGGCGCAGGCTGGGGACGGAGCTGCATCGTCTACGCCTGGCCCTCCATGGAGCCTGTCCACGCAGCGGCACTCCCCCCAGGCGGGGACGTCGCCGCGGATGCTGCCGCCCTTGGCATGGTGGCGGAAGCGTTCGGCATGCCCCTTGCCTCCACCGCCTTCGGGGAGGAGCCCGGCCGCGCCGACCTGTACGGCGACCTGCTGCACGCCGGGCGGCCCTTCCTTGCCTCGGCTGATCCGGCGGACTATCCGGCATCCTGGCGCATCAGGGACGATGTGCGCTTCGACAGGAAGGGCAATCCGGCCAACATGGACTTCGACCCGGCGTCCAGCCTGAGCATGGCCCAGTTCGACATCAGCGACACGGAATACATGACGCCGGACGGCGAATGGGAAATGGCCGAAGACTACGTCTGCCACCTCTCCTTCGACGCGGCCAGGCGCGCGGAGGCGCTCAAGGAACTGAAGCGCGAGGAGGCGCTTGTCCTTGGCTTCGCCAAGAAGCCCCCCCGTCCCTGCACGCAGGAGACGCTGGACGCCATGAACCGGCAGCTTCGGCACTACACCCTCGCCTTCGGCGAGCCTCCCTTTGCCAAGCCTGGCGACATTGTCGCCATGAGCCTCGCAGACGAGATCAAGGCCGCCCGGACAGGCGCCGGCTTTACGGCCGCCGTTGCCTGGAAGACCCCGGCCTCGCCGGGCGAGGTCTTGCGGGCCGTCGCGGTTCGGGACGAGCAGGAACGCTTCTTCCAGCGCCTGCTGGAACGGGCCACGGACCTGGCGTCTGGCCTTGACGACGCAAGCAAGCGGGCCAGGCTTGAGGAAGGCCTGCGCTTCGCAGGCTTCGTCGGCTTCCTCCTGCAGGACTTTGCCCGGCGCCTGTGGGAGCAGTCGCGGGAACTGCGGGACGCCTTTGCCTCGCCTGCCGAGGCCCTGCATGCCGCCTGCCGGCTGCCCCCGCAACGTGGCGCCGCGCCTTCCCCCCTCCAGCGGGAGCTCTGCCTTTTCGCCGGCGCTGGCCGAGAGGAGGCTGAATGACGGCGCCAGCGGCTGCCGGCGCCAGGCCTCCCGCAGGAAGCGTCCGCCCGCCGTCCGGGGATGGGCGCTTCCACGCCCTGCTCGTCGCGGCCCCCCGCTCGGGCGAGGGCAAGACCTCGGCGACGGCGGCCCTGGCACGGGCCCTTGCCAGGCAAGGGCTCGCCGTCCAATGCTTCAAGAGCGGACCGGACTACATCGACCCCGGCTACCTTGCCCTCGCTTCCGGCAGATCCTGCCCCAACCTCGACACCTGGCTCATGGGCAGGGCAGGCTGCCGCAGACTCTTTGCGAGGCTCGCCCAGGACGCCGATCTCTGCCTCGTCGAAGGCGCCATGGGCCTGTGCGACGGCAAGGGCGGCAGGGCTTTGGGCGGATCGTCCCTTGATCTGGCGCAAGCCCTCGGCATTCCCGTGCTGCTCTGCGTCAATGCCAGGGGCATGGCGGGCTCCATCGCGCCGCTGGCCGCCGGCTTCGCCAGGGCCTGCCGGGACCAGGGCGTGCGCCTTGCCGGCATCCTTGCCCTTGGCGCGGGCTCTGCCCGCCACGAGGCCATGCTGGCAGAGGCCCTGGCAGCCCCGCATCTTCCGCCCCTGCTGGCCGCCATTCCCCGCCTTGCGCACGCTTCGCTTCCCTCGCGCCAGCTTGGCCTTGCTCCGGCTGCCGAGACGGCAGAAGCCGAGGCCTGCATCGACGCCCTGGCGGACAGCCTTTCGGCAGAGGCGGCCCTGCGCGTGCTCGAGGCAGGGAAGCTCCCGCGGCCGGCCAGGCCCGGCGACCCCGCCCTGGCAAGCCCTCCTGGCCGGCACCGCCGCCTCGCCCTGGCCCGCGACGAGGCCTTCTGCTTCTACTACGGCGAAAACCTGCGCATGCTGGAGCGCCTCGGCTGGACCCTCGTCCCCTTCTCCCCGCTTGGCGACGCCAGGGTTCCCGACGCCGATGCCGTCTACCTCGGCGGGGGCTATCCCGAGGTCTTTGCCAGCCGCCTGTCCGCCAACAGGGCCATGCGCGACGACCTCAGGCGCAAGGCGGAGGCGGGCCTTGACGTCTATGCGGAATGCGGGGGCTTCATGTATCTGGCCGCAGGCCTCGCAACGGACCAGGGCAGCTTTCCGATGTGCGGCGCCGTCGACGGCGTCTCGCGCATGGGAAGCCGCCTTGCCTGCCTCGGCTACCGCGAGGTGCGCTTTCTGGACAGGGCGCCCTTCGGCCTGCCCGGCACGCGCTTCCGCGGCCACGAGTTCCACTGGTCGGCCATGGAGCTTGCGGGAAGCCCCAGCCCTCTGCTTGTCGACGACGCCGGCAAGGCCCACGGCGTTGCCGCCGGCCCTGCCGGCAACGTCATGGCAAGCTACGTGCACCTCTACTGGGGAAACGGCGGCGCAGCCGGCCAAGGCCTGTGGGAAGGCGATGCCGGCACCGTCGAAAGCCGGCGCCAGGCACCCTTTGCCGTCCTGCTGGCGGGCCCCTCCAGCGCCGGCAAGACCACGCTGGCCCGCGCGCTGGAACAGGAGCTTGCCCGGCGGGGGACGCCTGTTCTGCGCGCCTCGCTGGACGCCATGCTTGCCGCCTTCAGCCTCGAAGGCCGCGCCTTTGCCAGCCTGGCCGCAGCCGAAGACGCCGGCATTCCCCTTGCCGAGGCCTATGCCGCCAGCCTCGAAGCCATGCTGAACGGGGGGCTTTCCCTTGTCTGCGACCATGTGCTCTTCGAGCGCAAGCCCTGGCGCAAGGCCTTTCTCGCCATGCTCGAGCGCGCCGGCGCCCGCCTGCTGCCCGTGCGCCTTGCCTGCGCCGGAGACGAGCTTCGGGCAAGGGAGCTCGCGCGACAGGACAGGGCGCCCGATCCCGAGCACAGCCTGGCCCAGGCGAGGCTTGCCTGGGAGCCCTTCCCGGACGAAGTCGTCCTTGACACCGGGCAGGACACCCCCGAATATCTGGCGTCAGGGCTTTGCCAGGAGCTCCTGCGCCGCGGCTGGCTGCAGGTGCGGGACGTGCCGGCGGCCCACGGCGCACAGGGGGCGGAATCATGACGGCAAGGGACGAAGCGCAGGGCATGCCCCGCACGATGCATGGCGGCAACCGCCTGGACATGGCGGTCCGGGCCGGGCAGTCCGGACTGCCTCTAGAAGAGCTGCTCGACTTTTCCGCCAACGTGCGTCCCGACGGACCGGACCTGCGCGTGCAGGCGGCCCTGATCCGGGGCCTTGCGGACGCGGCCCTCTATCCCTCGCCCCACGCCGAGGAAGCGCTGGCCAAGGCCGAAGCCTGCTTCGGCATCCCCAGGGAGCGGCTCTGCTTCGGCAACGGCTCCGCGGAGCTCATCCACGCCCTCTGCCGGGCGCTCAAGCGCCGGGGATGCCCTCTTGCCCTCATTCCCGAGCCTGCCTTCAGCGAATACGAAGAGGGCTGCCGGCTGGCAGACCTTCCCGTGCGCCGGGTCTTTGCCAGCCATGCCGTCGCCGGCGACGGCGAGATCGACTGGACACTGCCGGAAGAGGCGCTGCTGGCAGGTCCCGAAGGCGCGGCCGTCTTTCTGGCCAATCCCGGCAATCCCGCCGGCACCTTCCTTGACCGGGAGCGCTTCAAAGCCCTCGCCCTCGCCCGTCCCGACATGACCTGGGTGCTGGACGAGGCCTTCATCCGCTATCTCGGCCCCGACGGCGAGGTGTCCGCCCTGGGCTGGCTTGCCGGCAGGCGCCCTGCGCTCGGCAATGCCGCGGTGCTGCGCTCGCTCACCAAGTTCGAAGCCCTGGCCGGCGCGCGCATCGGCCTGCTGGCGACCGCAGGGCCGCTGGCCAGCGAAGTCCGCAAGCTCCTCTGCGCCTGGAACCTCAACGGCTTCGCCATCCGGGCCGCCTGCGCCGTGCTGGACGAAGCAGCCGAAGGCAGGGACGAAGCGGAGGCTGTCCGGCGGCACTGCCGGGAAAGCCTTGCCGACTTGAAGGAACGCCTTGCACCGCTTCCCCTCGCCTTTGCCCGCACCGTTGCCAACTACCTGCTCGTGCGCCTCGACAGGCCCTTTCCCGATCTCAACGACCGGCTGCTTGCCGGGTTCGGCATAAGCCTGCGCGACTGCGCCAACTACCCCGGCCTTGAAGGCGGGCGGTGGTTCCGCATCGCCGTGCGGGAGCCGGAAGACCATGCCAGGCTGGCGGAGGCGCTCTCGGCGCTGCTGGCCGAGCCTGGCCGGACGCCTGCGGTCAGGCTGAGCAGGCCCACGCCTGCCCTCATGATCCAGGGCACCTGCTCCAATGCCGGCAAGTCCGTGCTGGCCGCGGCCTTCTGCCGCATATTCCGCGAGGACGGCTTCGACGTCTGCCCCTTCAAGGCCCAGAACATGTCCCTCAACTCAGGGGTGGCGCCCGACGGCGGCGAACTTGGCCGGGCCCAGCTGCTCCAGGCCCAGGCCGCCTGCCTCGACGCCGACGTGCGCATGAATCCCGTGCTCCTGAAGCCCCACTCGGACAAGGGATCCCAGGTCATTCTCCTCGGCCAGCCCCGGGAGTGCATCGGCGCCAGAGACTTCCTCAAGGCCAAGGCCGCGCTCTGGAAGCCTGTCTGCCAGGCCTACCGGGAACTGGCCCGCGAGCACGAGCTCATGGTGCTCGAGGGCGCAGGCTCGCCCGGCGAAATCAACCTCAAGCAGGGCGACATCGTCAACATGGCCATGGCCAGGCAGGCCCAGGCTTCCGTGCTTCTGGCCGGCGACATCGACAGGGGCGGCGTCTACGCCGCCTTCCTCGGCACATGGGCCACCTTCAGCCAGACCGAACGCAGGCTGCTCAAGGGCTTCGTGGTCAACCGCTTCCGCGGCGACGAAGGCCTGCTTGCGCCGGCCCACGACTGGCTCTTCCAGGCCACGGGCACGCCCGTCGTCGGCATCGTGCCCTACCTCAAGGATCTCGGCCTGCCGGCGGAAGACAGCCTTGCCTGGGACGGCTGCCTCGAGGCCGGGGCAAGCCTGCCCGATCCCCTCGACGTGCTCCTCGTCCTGCCAGCCCACGCCTCCAACTGCACGGACTTCGCAGCGCTGGCCATGGAGCCGGACGTCAGGCTCAGGACAGCCCGGAGGCCTTCCGAATGGGGAGCGCCGGATCTGGTGATCCTGCCAGGCTCCAAAAACACGGCAGGCGACATGGCGGAGCTGCGACAGGCCGGCCTGGCAGAGCTCGCCCTGGCGCACGCGGCCAGCGGCGGCTGGATATTCGGCGTCTGCGGCGGCATGCAGATGCTGGGACGCGGCATCCTCGATCCCGGGGCCGTGGAGGCGGGAACTCCCCTGGCAGTCGAGGGCCTTGGCGTGCTTCCCATTGAAACCTCCATGGCCAGGGACAAGACCCTTCGGCTTCGCGAGAACGTGGCAACGCCGCTTGGCGTTCCTGCCGGCGGCTACGAGATCCACCACGGCGTCACCCGCCTTGCCGGCGAGGGCGCGGAGCAGGCCGGCGTCTTCGGCAGGGATGCCGAAGGCAACCTTGCCGGCATTGCCCTTGGCCATGCCTGGGGCACCTACCTGCACGGCATCTTCGACAGCGACGCCTTCCGCAGGGCCTTCCTTGACCATGTCCGCACAAGCCTCGGCAAAAAGCCCCAGGGGCGCATCCTCGTGAGCTGCGACGTCGAGCGCGACCTTGCCCGCCTCGCCTCCGCCGTCAGGGCCAGCGTGGACATGGAGGCCATCTACGCCATGCTGGGCCTGGGGAGGCCGCGGTGACGGCGGCACTGGCTGGCTTCCTCGTCCTGCCGGCAGCGCTTCTGCTCGACTGCCTTTTCTCCGAACCGCCGGCGCGCGTCCATCCCGTGGTCTGGATGGGACGCCTGGCAGAGCTTGCCGAGCGCTTCTTCCGGAGCCGCTTTGCCTGTCCCGCAAGGCTGCCGGGGGACGCGCCGGCCACGGGAGCCTGCGCCCGCAGGGAGCGGACGGCAGGCATGCTGGCATGCCTCGCCGCCGCGGGCCCATGGACGCTGGGCGCCTGGCTTGGGGGTAGCTTTGCCGAGGGGCTTGGGCCTGGCGCAGGGATGCTTGCGGCAAGCCTCTGCGCCTGGCTGTGCATGGCCCCCGAATCTCTGGCGAGGCATGCTCTGCGCGTGCAGGAGCCCCTCAGGGGAGGCGATCTGGCAGGAGCGAGGCTGGCGCTTTCCGCCATCGTCGGCCGCGAAACCGCCAGCTTGAACGGGGCCGGCATAGCCAGAGCCTGCATTGAGAGCGTTGCCGAAAACCTCGCCGACGGCGTCCTGGCAACGCTGTTCTGGAGCATGGCGGGATGGCTTGCCTGGGGTGCTCCCGGCGCCTGCGCCCTGCCCGTGCTCCACAGGGTCGCCAACACCCTCGACGCCATGTGGGGCAAGAAGAACGGACGCTACCGGCACTTCGGCTGCTTGGCGGCCCGCCTCGACGATGCGCTGGGCTTTGTTCCGGCCAGGCTTGCCCTGCCGGCCATTGCGGCCGCAGCCCTCCTTCTTCCCGAAACCTGCGCCAGCCAAGCCCTTGACGAAGGCTGGGCCTTCCGCCACGCCCACGAAAGCCCCAACAGCGCCTGGAGCGAAGCGCCCTTTGCCGGCGCGCTCGGACTCAGGCTAGGCGGGCCCGCCGTCTACCAGGGCGTTCCCGTCAGGCACCCGTGGCTTGGCTGGGGGAGTCCTCATGCCTCCTGGCGCGACATCGCCTCCGCCGTGCGACTCATGCGGACGGCAACCGTGCTGGCCGTGATCGCTTCGGCGACCGCCATGAGCCTTGGCTAACGGCCCTCGCGCCGCGCAGGGCGCGCTCCATGCGGGGAAGCATTAAAAACAACTCAGGAGACGATTGCCTACGGCATCTCCTTCAGGAAGAAACGCTGCGCCGTCAGGCTGCTCGGCTCGACTGGCACCAGCAAGCAGACGGCCGGAAAGCAGAAGGGCGGTCCTCCTGACTGGAGGGACCGCCGTTGGCAAAGCTGTCTTCTGCCACGCTACTTGAGGCCGTCGACGATGTCCTGAGGCATGGAGAAGCTGTGGGCCGCATCGGGGAAGACGCCTCGTCGCACCTCGTCGCAGTAGGCGCCGACGCCCTGCTTGACGAGCTCGCCCGCCTGGGCGAAGTGCTTCACGAACTTCGGTTTGAAGTCCGAATACATGGCAAGCAGATCCTGGCCCACGAGCACCTGGCCGTCGCAGTCTGGACCTGCGCCTATGCCGATGGTGAGGCAGGAGACGGACTCGGTGACCCGTTTCGCCAGCTCCGAGGGCACGCACTCCAGCACGACGGCAAAGCAGCCGGCCCGATCCAGCGCCCTGGCGTCGTCCAGAAGCTTCTGGGCCTTGGCCTGATCCCTGCCCTGCACGTGAAAGCCGCCGAAGGCATTGACGGACTGCGGCGTGAGCCCAACGTGGCCGCAGACGGGAATGCCGGCCTGGACCATGGCCTGGATCTTGCCGCAGATCTCCTGCCCGCCCTCAAGCTTGACGGCGTTGGCCCGGCCCTCCTGCATAAGTCGGCCGGCGTTGAGCATGGCCTGCTCGAAGCCCGCCTGGTAGGACATGAAGGGCATGTCCACGACGAGCAGGGGCCCCTGGCAGCCTCGAGACACGGCGCGGGCATGGTGGATCATGTCCTCCATGGTCACGGAGACCGTGTCCTCCAGGCCCAGCATGACCATGCCGAGGGAGTCGCCGACGAGGATCATGTCCGCGCCGGCGGCGCTCACCAGCCGCGCCATAGTATAGTCGTAGGCCGTCACCATGCAGGCCTTGCGGCCCGCCTTCTTCATTTCAGCCAGCGTGGCAACCGTCTGCTTCATGGACGCCTCCTAGGCTTCTTCTGGCCGGGGCCTTTTGCCGAAGGCCAGCTAGTGGGTGTAGTCGAAGACCTTGACTCCGGGCACGCTCTTCTCGATGAGTTCCTTCATCTTGTCCGCGTGCGGACAGGGAAAGTTGAGGGGCAGGCCCTTGCCGATGCAGGAGGCCATGAAGACGGCCTCGGCGCCGCGCGCCTGAAGCAGTCTGGCCCTGGAGCCGGCACGCTTGCCGGGACAGCCGCCACAGTTCGCGAAGCCCACGAGCTCGATGTCGCCCTCGACTTGGGCAAAGGCGCCCTTCCGGCCTGCAATGGCCTTGAAGTCGGACGTGCCGGGACAGATGTCTTCAGTCTGCATGCACCGGATGATGCCTATTTTCATGATCCCTCCCTCCTGATTGTGCTGAACGCGATGGCTGCGCCTGACCCGGCACCCGCAGGAACGCCCCTGCGGGGCCTTGCGCGGACAGGCCCCGCCATTACATAGCCACTCTCCGCACGGCTGGCAAGACAATTCAAGGAACAGCTTGAGTTTACAGGAAAAAATTCTTTCCTCCCCGCACAGGCAGCCCTCGACGGCAACCCCGGAACGCCCTGTACGCGACAGGAGTCTGTCCCCCGGGAGGCGCACAGCTGGCAGAGGGCTGGCTGAAGGCTGAAGCGAATTCCTTGACATGCCGGGCTTTTGCAATATGCTTACATCATCTTCACACGCATCGGAGTAAAACGGATGAAAAGAGTCTTGACTATACAGGACATATCTTGCCTTGGAAAATGTTCCATTACAATAGCACTTCCCGTCATATCTGCGCTTGGATCGGAGACGGTCATTCTTCCCACGGCCCTTCTTTCGACCCATACGATGTTTAAAGATTTCACCTGCAAGGATCTCTCCGACCAGATTGAGCCCATAACTGCACACTGGAAAAGCGAAGGCGTTGCATTTGACGCCATCTACACTGGCTATCTTGGATCAATAGGCCAGATTGACCAAGTCAAACAGATTATTGCTGATTTCAAAGGCCCTTATACCAAGGTTGTCGTCGATCCGGTGATGGCAGACAATGGCAAGCTCTACCCGGCATTCGACATGGACTACGTCAGAAAAAACACTGAGCTCTGCGCCGTGGCCGACATCATCGTGCCGAACATCACCGAAGCCTCGCTGATGACGGGCATGGAATACCGGGAGCGCTACGACAAAGCCTACGTGCAGGAGCTTTTGTCCCGGCTCAACAAGCTCGGCGCCGGCATCAGCGTGCTGACGGGCGTGTCGCTGGAGGAGGGAAAGACGGGCATCATGGGCTTCGACCGCGCCGCGGGCGACTACTATCTCTACCAGAACAGGCGCATCAACGGCGCCTACCACGGCACGGGCGACCTCTTCTCCAGCACCTGCGTCGGCGAGCTCATGCGGGGCCGGGACTGGCGCGACGCCATGCGCATTGCAGCCGACTACACGGCGCACACCATCGAAGACACCATGAAGAACCCCAAGAAGCCCTGGTACGGCGTCGACTTCGAGGCAACGCTGCCGGATCTTCTCCGCATGGCCTAGCGCCGGAGCGCAGAGCGCGGCCCTGGGGCTGCCAGACGCCCCTGCTCCATGCCGGCCGCGCAGGCCTCCCCTGGGGAAACAGCATGCCAGACCTCGTCCTCGGCGATCTCGAACTGCACTACGAAGCCTGCGGCCAGGGAGAGCCCGTGCTCCTTCTGCACGGCAGCTTCTCCACGGCAAGGCACGCCTTCGGCGTCCTCATGCCCCTGCTGGCCCGGAACCGCCTTGTCCTTGCGCCCGACTTCCGGGGCCACGGCCGGACGCGCTGTCCAAGCCCTGCCTGGGACGTGCCGATGCTTGCCCGCGACATGCTGGACTTCCTCTCCGCGCTGGGGCTGGCGTCCTGTCCCGTTGTCGGCCACAGCATGGGCGGCGACTGCGCCATGATCATGGCTGCACTTGCCCCCTCCCGCATCGCCAGCCTCGTCTCCATCGGCACGGCGGGATCCCGCAACCCGGGACTCATGCCCTACCTTGAGAAGTTCGCGCCGCAAAGCGCCCCCGAAAAGCGCTTTCCCCGCTTCATCCGGGCTCTCAAGGAGCGCCACGCGGAAGCCCACGGCGGGAACTGGCAGGAGCTCGTCAGGGCAACCCTCCAGACCTGCATGCGCTATCCCGACTTCGAGGATCGGGATCTGGCGCGCATGGCCATGCCTTTCCTGCTCCTGCACGGCGAAAGCGATCCCTTCGTGAGCGAAGGCGAAGTCGAGCGCCTCGCCCGCCTCTGCCCCCGCTTCAGGCGCGTCCGCCTTGCCGGCCAGGGACACAGCCCCCACCAGGGGGCCAAGGCTGAGGAAACGGCCGGCATCATCCTCCGCTTTCTGGCGGAACAGGCAGAGACAGGCAAGCTTTCGGCACGATCCGCCCCTTCAGCTTGACAAAGCTTTGTGCTATCGGACGAGTTCCTGCCGGCAGTTCCTGCCGGCCCCCTTTCTGCAGGAGCTCTCGTGGAACGTCCCGGACACCCCGACACGCCTGGCGGCGCCCAGCGCTTCGACCACGGCATACTTTTCGACCACGCCCGCACGGCCCGCATCGGCCTGCCGGAAGCCGTCTTCTGCGAGGGCAAGCCCGCAGACGCGCTTGCCGACCTGCTCGCCCGCTTCGGCAGGGGATCGGGACGGCCCGTGCTCTTCACGCGCCTTGCGCCCGAGATCTTCGATGCCCAGCCTGAAGCCGTGCGCGGTTCCTACAGCTACCACGCCCTTTCCCGCACGGCCTGGGGCGAAGCCCTGCCGCCGAAGCCCAGGGGACGCGTTGCCGTGGTCTCGGCCGGCACGGCCGACGGCGCCGTCGTCTGGGAGGCTGCGCGCACGCTCGAATACCTTGGCATTCAGCGCGAGATCTACGAGGACTGCGGGGTGGCAGGCCTGTGGCGCATTGCGCGCAGGCTGGAGGAAATCAACGCCCACGACGCCGTCATCGTCGTGGCGGGCCTCGACGCGGCGCTGGCAAGCGTTCTTGGCGGCCTCACGCCCAAGCCCGTCTTTGCCGTGCCCACCTCCGTCGGCTACGGCATGGCCAGGGAAGGCATGACGGCACTCTCGAGCATGCTCGCCTCCTGTGCGCCCGGCGTCGGCGTCTTCAACATCGACAACGGCTACGGCGCCGCCTGCGCGGCCGCCCGCGTCGTCAACCTCCTGCAGCAGGCCTAAGGATCCTTTGCGCCGCCAGCAGGGCAGGAAAAGAGGAAAGCTCCATGCCGGAACACGAGCACGAACATGATCTCGGGCACGAACACGGGCACGAACATTGTCACGGACACGAACACGGCGGCGGCCGCTGGCATGGCCACGGGCAGGAGCAGAGCCATGGCGCCCCCCTGCGCGTTCTGACCGTCAGGGCCCTTTCCGGCATCTCCGGCGACATCCTGCTGGCTGGCCTTGCCCGCATGCTCGAGCTGGACAGCG
>ODAI014115869.1_pt1 | contig 26692 bp, 27 predicted proteins | sample 1539321 | NCBI WGS metagenome assembly ODAI01 (sample SAMN02144231, study PRJEB22623) | gut metagenome | biome: sheep rumen | host: Ovis aries | place: New Zealand
AAAGAATCCAGGCATAGCAATATTACCCTGTTCATCAGCATAAATATGAGATTCATATTTCTTGATATATTCAAGCAATGTAAAAATCTTTTGCCAGAATACACAAGTACGATAATTAAATTTCTTAGCAGAAGGATTAATTAAATAATCCACTTTAGTAGTTTCACCATTAAGATTTTCTATAAGTTCTTCTTTAGAATTAGCTTCATAATTAGGATAAATAGTTTTATATGCTTCATCGGAAGAAGCATTCTTAATAAGAAGAGTACTAATATATTCTTCATCTCTATCAAGTCTTGGTCTAGTACCATTAAGAGAAATAGATTGATTACTTCTAATTAAGTTATCTGTATCTTCATAACCACTATAATTATTTGTAACTTCTAGCAAATCAGGATAGTTTATATAAAGATCTCTGATAGAAGAACCAAAAATAGGTCTTTCACTATTAATCGAAGATTCACCATCAGTTTCTTTTACATCATATCCAAAAGGTTCAGAAATAGACTGTCCTACTGGATAATCTTTTGATCCTTTTATATAGAAAAAGGCTGTCAGTTCATGATGGTTATCTTTTGTATTTTTTGTAGTTAAATGGTTCTTTAATGCCATATTTCACTCCATATTAAAAGATAAGGTATATAAATATGTTTTCCGATACCTTTTAATCAAAAAAAAACAGGTACTCTTGAGTTGACCTGTTTTTTTTTTGGATTTTATTTGTGCTCGAATTTAAAGATTAATTCCCATTCTGTAGTGTTATTTTTAACCACCGGAATAGCCTGATACAAATGTGTTGAAATTGAATATTCATTTTCTGTTAGCACATGAAAAACTTGTACCAACGTATCTGTTAAATCATTTATGGATACTGACGTATGTCCACATAATACCATTTCTAAGAATTTTTTAGAATCCTTTCCTTCTATTCTGAACATATTATTGTCTAGAACTATAACATCAATATTTGATGGATCCCAATTGAAGCTCTCTTCGACAGCAATAAATGACGTAACAAGTTCTTTTATACGACCATTTTCATTGTTCATTCTTTCTTCTATTGTCATAGTCTTATTCTTCCTTATGTTTATAGTAGTTCATCTCTACACTATTAATAATTAATAATAAGATACAACGTATCTTTCATTAATATAATATATAATTGAATCTCTCCCTCTAACAAGTTTAATATAAACACTGGGATAATTCCCAGTGTTTATTATTTATTCGTGTTCAACCTCTAATTCATCAAGATCAATTTTATAATCATTTCCAGCGAACTCCATAATAACTCCAGCAGCTTTTGCAAATACTTCGGATGTTTTTATAGAACGCTTGTTATGAGTCTGGATATTAGTATCTTCTAGTCTAAATCTACCAGTATTCTCTATCTGAGTTAGCATTTCTTGTTTAGCAACATTATCATCAGAACGAGGTCCTAAATATTCTTTAAGAGCATTCTTTCTATTAGTAATAGTTAATGCATAAGTCTGAATGTTTGTTGTAGAAGCGGTTTTATCTTCAGAAGTTACCTGTCCAGTAATAGGATTAATCTTTGTATTATTGTTTGAAATAGAGTTCTTATGCTGAAGCATCTGCTGAAAGAAACGTCGTATTGGTGAATAAACTATAGGTACTCTTGTATAAGTACACATAGGTTCACCATTAGGATTTCTAAATGGCATAAACATATACTCAACAAGTTTTATATTGTATTTCTTTGCAATATTCTTTATTTTATCTAGAGAAATACCACCATCTTTTGGTTTTTCTAGTTGCTTTATTTCAAATGAGAAATTCTGATCATCATTAGAAATCATATTCTTACACATTTGAATAAAGTCTTTATTACTCATTTTGGAAAATGTTTCTTTATATAACTCACTGTTATAACCAGATGGATCTAGATCATCCATAAGAGTATATAATTGAGTTTCGTATTTTTTACGTATAGCTTTTATTTTTTCGTCGGGGAGCATCCAGTTCTAACCTCACTTAAAAATGGAGTATAAAACATATCTAATGGTTTTCCTTTAACAGCTCTTGAAACTACTTTATTATAATCTTTGAAACGACCGGAACAAATATACTTTGCTCCAGGTATTCTAGAAAGATCAGAAGGTGCTAAAAGATGGAAATTTGTACCAGTTCTATCAAATGCATTTTTATAACTTGTACATTTATTTAATGTATATCCAACAAATGATGAACAAACTAGACTATCTTTTTTACCAACCATCATTTTTTCATCACGTTTTGTTATCTTAGGTTCTTCAGCTTCAGCATCTTCTTTACCAAATATTTTATTACCAACAGGTGTTGATGCAAGTTTTTGTCCAACACTTGAAGCTGCTATCTTTTTTCCAACTTTATCGATAGCAAATGATACTAATGAAAGAGTTCCATACATAATCTTTGGATCATGGATTTCTACATCCAAGAAATGTTTAACTTTATTCCATTCTTCTTCAGTAATAGGTAAAGCATAAATAGCAAATTCAGATTTTTCTATATCAGTAGATTTCATATATCTATTGTAATCTGTAACTTCACAAGATTCTATTTTTACAGCACTAGGTTCACCATTACTTTTTGTAGTTAATCCTACAAAATCATCAGTCAATTTATATGAACATGCAGCATGATTAAAATGTCCTACTGGATCATTAGTTTTTTGATCAACAAACTTGATAGCTTTATCAAGTGTAGCAGTAGGATTCAATTTAGACTTATATACTGCATTATAAAGTCTCATGAAGAAATAAAACTGACTAGGTTTTCTAGAATTAGTTTTTTCTTCCATACTAAGTTCATTATATAATGCTTCGTAAGACATTATTCTACTCATCTTCATCTACCTCTTCTTTTTCTTTTTTATTATCTTCTTCATTAAGAATGTAACCACCAATAATATTTGGATTTTGATTTGGTGCTTCAAACATTCCTTGTGAACAAGCATAAACTCCCACTTCTTCAGATTCTACATCTGATAATCTCTCCATACAAGGAGAATAAGACTGATATTTTCTTATTTCTTTCATTTTATCTTTACTCTCCTTCCATTGTAATAAGAATTATTTATAAACTCAAATTCATCATGCTCTGTACCATTATATTTGAAACAAAATACTTCTACAGAATTAGTGTATTTATCAAATGTTTTTAAAAAAGATTTACTTATTTTATATTTGAGAGCATTATTTTTATTTCTAAATCGTCTTATTTCTTTATTATCATAAATACAATACCCATAATTGTCTTTTACAATATTAAACATAAACGATTCATATGAAATCCCATCAGTCAATTGTAACAAATACCGTTCTTGATGAAGATTATAAAGATCTTCATAAGACTTAGTCAAAAATATAAAATTATTATATTTTTTATATTTATTATGGAATTTCTTTATAGTTGAATATGAATCTTTAGGTTTTAGTTTTACAGTCATGGGTCTATATAAAGATTCATAACCAAACATAATCTTCATCCTTATATATTGAATATATAGTAATGTTTTTTGTAATAAAAAAGTACTGCTGTCAACGACAGCAGTACGTCAGTACGAGCAAGTAACCATTCAGGAGCACCGTATCCCTAATGTTTAACATGAATAAGGAGGAAAGCATGAAAAACACCCGCCATTTAAGGGACATGACAAGTCGGAACTTCGAATATTACCCACGAAAGGTTTTGAACCTTTGTTCCATCATTTATTTCTAAATGACATCGACCATTACCAAAATGACCAAACGCAGGCATAAAAATATATCGTTTTAAATTTTTTAATCAAATGCGGTAAAAACTAGAAAACCATACACTGATTCAAAAAAAAATAATAACCTCGTGACTAAGGGAAATAGTTAAGTCACGAAGTTATGTTATCGTATCTAACCCATTGATACGACCCGCGTTATAAACTAGTGGGTTATACTATGTTCATAACACTTCCTACAAAAGGCAATTTTCTTTAATCAAAATTTTCAAAAATCAATCCATGTACATACAAGTATATTTATATGTTATATCTTTTTTTAGAAAACTAATGGAATAATAACTTTGTTATTTTCAATATCTCTTTTAGTCAAAATCTACTTTCCCAGCATAGTAAAATCGCTTGAATTTAATATTCTGATCACTCATAAATAAATTCATAGCTTTTTCTGCTTTGATAGCATCTTCCATATTTACTCTAGTTAATCTTCTAGTTGCAGGATTTACTGCTGTTTCACTAAGTTCATAATATTCCATTTCGCCAAGACCTTTAAATCTGTTTATTTCAATTTTCTGTCCTAGTATAGAATTCATAATACTCATAAGATAATAAATAGTTCCACGATATTCTTTTCCAGATTTCTTTCCTCTAAGATATACACCATAAATCATAATCTCTTCAAGCTTTTCTCTAATGATAGAGAAATGATGATCAATAAAACCTTTATCCATTTTTAGGTTAAAGTGTGTAACACCTTTATCAAATGTAAAATACACATTATCATTTCTAGTAACTTTATAACCAGTATTCTTATAGAAAACTGTATTTGCTTTATCATTCATATTGTTTGTACATGCCATAAGAATATTAATATTTACTACAATATGTTCAAGAAGATCTGGTTCCATTGCAAGAGATTTACAATGATTATTGATAAGAATATCATAATCAGTACAATGATAGATGAATTCTTCAAATAACGATTTACTAAGAACTTTATTTGTTTTTATACTTACAAGATCAAATAACTCAGCATTAAATTTTCTCATAAGTCTATTATAATCTGCATCAGTATGAATATAGAAATACTTACCATCAGACATTGTTAATTTCTTAATAGGAGGATTAGCTATAAATACCTTTCCTTCTTCAATGATCTTTGGATAGAATCTATAAAAGAATGCTAATAAAAGTGTAGCAATATGTGCACCATCATCATCAGCATCAGTTAGAATAATAATTTTATGATATTGTAAGTTCTTATAATTAACTGGACCAGCATTAGGAAGACCCATACCAAGAGCTTGTACAAGATCAAGAATTACTTTACTAAGATTGTTTGGACTTGCTTTAATAACATTGAGAATCTTACCAGTAAGTCTATAAAGAGCTTGGAACTGACGATCTTGAGCTAATGCTACAGAACCACCAGCAGAATCTCCTTCAACAATGAATAATTCACGTTCTTCAGGATTATTACTTCTACAAGTTGTATACTTAGTAGGATCAATACCATTTGCTGCAAATATACTCTTTGTAGCTTTAGTTTCGATAAGATTTTTCTTAAGCTTCTTTCTTTCTTCTTCATACTTAGCATAATCAATCATAAGATTGATAAGTTTCTTTGCCTGTTGCGGATTATCTCTAAGCCACTTACCAAATACTCGTCTCGTAGTTTGTTTTATTGGTTCTTGTACATCGTCAGATTTAAACGCCTCTTTTGTTTGTCCGCTATATAATGGTTCCCTATGCTTTACTGATACAACAGCAACTATATTATCACTAACTATTGTTCCAGAAATACTAACATTTTTCAGTGATTTAGGAATAAGATCTTCATTATCTTTTAAATATTCAGTAAGAGCTAATGCTGCTCCAGCTCTAAATGAAGATACATGAACACCATGTAATGGTGTATTATTTCCATTTACAGCAGATACAATATTAGAATCACCAGTATTCATATGATTATATGAAAATACTATATCGTAACTAAACATTCTTTCATTGCCAGTAACAGTTATTTCATCAAATAAAGTCTTAACATGCTTTTCTTTCAAGAAACGATTCTTAAATAGTTCTGATATACCACCATTGTGTTGAAAAACATTCTTTTGTCCATCAACTATATACTCAATATAAATTCCTGGTAATAAGTATGAATTCAAATTAAGATAATCTGCAAAACGTTTAACATTACGAATATTTGTTTTCATTATTTCATTATCAGAATAATATTCCAATGTAGTTCCATGTTTTGTACTATTTGGAACATCTTCGATTAATGAATCCTGTAATCTTCCTTTTTCAAATTTTAATACAGCATGTTTTGGTGGAACATTATTTCCATCTCTATCAATATAACCTTCTCTCCATACTTCTACTCTAAGTCTTTCACTAAGAGCATTTACACACTTTATGCCGACGCCATTCTGGCCAGAGCTTATCTCATATGCTTCTCTATCAAACTTACCACCAGTATGTGCTTTAGTAAAAATATCAACTATCTTACCTACAGGAATACCAGCACCATCATCTTCAACTTTCATATAACCAGTTGAGGAATCATATTTAACTTTACAACTAGTACATCTACCAACAAGATATTCATCAAAAATATTTTGTACAGCTTCACAATCGATCTTATATAAACCCGGCTCACCGATTCCATCTACATACATAGCTGGACGCAATCGTATAGCACTAATAGAATCTAATGTTTTAATATTATCATCATCATAAATTACTTGTTTATTTTCATTAGACATTGTCTTACTCCTTTATAGATATTTTATTGTAAGTATCTTTCTTATAATATATATTTAAGAAAAAAATAAAAAAAAGAAGGGTGGATGGCAGCACCCTTCTTTAAAACCTATGCTATTTTTAATTCATCGAACTTGTAGTTTGCTATATTTTTATTGGCACATTCAAGAACGGTTTTATATTCTTTATTATACCGCTCAGACATATACTTTGCATAAATTTCAGTAATCCAAAGTGTAGTAACATGAGTTAACTTGTTATGCTCGACAACAAGTTCAGGTCTCATGATTTTTCCTACATCTCTAAGCAAATTATCGTATCCGTATATTTTGGTTAACTTATCGGTATAACCCTCTAGTTTTTCTAATGCGTTCACAATTTTATTATATTTTCCCATATCTACATTAGATGAAAAGTTGACATTACCATCTTCATCAACATATTCAGTTAATGCTTCAGTTATAGAAACGAACGATACATGAAGCAAATAAGAAATGTGTTCTATAATTATTTCATAATTCGTTAATTTTTGTGACGGATCAACAATAGTTTGAGTAACAGTATAATCCAATTCTTCATTAAACATATTTAAATCGAATGGATCTGTTACTATCTTTTTCCAATTAAAAATCATTAAACCTAATGACTTTAAAAGTACCAAGATTCTTTCAAAAACATTAGGACAATTTTGTTTCATTTCTTTGAGAGACTCTGTAAACGTAATATGTTTTTCATTGAGAGTCTTGTGCATTTGTGCTAAAGGATCTCTGAAAGCCAAATTAAATAAATACATTTTATATTCATCTACAGCTTCGCATACCTCTATAATTTTTGGAAACAATTCAATAATAAAATCCAAATGTTTTATTGGATCTCTTGTATCGTTTATATTACTTAATGAATGACGTTTAAGACCTATAAATAGTATCTTATTCATTATATTTTCTAATGGTATCCATCCTTCATCTTTAGTTAAAATACAAACGTGTTCTTTTGGAAAATGTGCACCAAACCATGTTTTAACGTTAAAACCCAAATACATTTTATTGCTAGCCTGGAACTGCATATAAATGTTAGGTTTTCTCTTAAATAGTTTCATAGTCTTTAAACTTCCTTATGTTTATAGTAGTAACATCTCTACTTCAATGAATAATATAAATAATAAGTGTAACACACTCATTAATATAATATATAAATGAAAAAAAGAAGAGGTAATAATACCTCTTCTTTAGTAACTACAACTTTAAATAAGTGTGTTTTATTTTTAACATTTAGAACGTATTAAAGTTTTTGTTTGGATCATGGTCCCAGTTGCTTTTTGTACACATTAAAAGCATCGTATCTATAGACGTAATATTGTCTATCAATTCATCGTTTGTATATTCCATACATTTTTCATCCATAATTTTGTTAAGGAACTTTTTGATTTTGGCTCCTCTTTCATTGAGATTATCTTCTTGAAGAACGTTTATCTTTTCCTTAAACGTATTAATACGTTCTTTTTCATTTTCGGTAAATCTTATCGTGACATCTAAATCATCATTAATTTTAATTGTCATAATTCTTATACTTCCTTATGTTTATAGTAGTTTCATCTCTACACTAATAATTATTATAATAAGTACAACGTACTCATTAATATAATATATAAATAAAAAAAGAAGGGTGGATGATAACACCCTTCTATTCTATCAATTATTCATTGATACGTTTAATTCCGGTAGTTCTTAAAAATGTAGACTTAGTAAATTCATTATTTTCTTTACCAAGTGCTCCATTTATAAGACTATTAACAGATTCATTATATAATTGAAATTTACTTAATAATATTTGTGGATGCGCATGTCCAGCACTTTCAGAATCAATATAACCTGAACAGTAAATTGATTCTACAGATGGAATTTTCAATTCTTTTTCTTTTTCATCAAAATAATCGGTTTCTCTACCACCAATTAAAAATGAATCAAGTGTTACCCCCATTTTATCGTATTGTTTAATAACAGTTTTTAGTCTTTTTAATAGTTCCTTATTTTTCTCGTTTTTCATTTTTCCTCCTTTTCTGTCACATCTTCATCATTATCAAAAGAATCCGCAAGGATATCACCACGAGGTCCATCAATAAAGAGATTTACACGTAAAGAACCATCTTTAATTGAACCTCTATAATCAGATATAACCTCATGATTCTTTGCATAACTCATAATGAAGTCTGTTATATAGTCTTTTACCGTACGAGATTCAAAATCATAGGGTGTATAATTGAGAAGCGTTAACGCTTCCATAACGATTTTTAGCCAAATTTCTCCATCAATTTCAACAGTATTTTCTGTAATGTTTCGCATATGCCATTTGATTTGATCGTAGCGACCACAAATATAATATCCCCAATCAAACGTTTTTAAAACATCCGATATTGCTTTCACGATTGCCTTACGCGATAAATTGTTTGTTGTGTCTTCATTATAATAATCTTTAATATTATTTGTTAATTCTCTAAGAGATAGTTTTTGTTTCGTACTCATGTAGTTTTCTCCTCACTAATAATAGTCCATTAGTTAAACATATATCATATTTAATAAAGGATTAACAATCCTCGAATCAGTTATATAATATATAATTAAAAAAGAAAAGGAGGAGGAATATTGTATCCTCCTCTTTTTCTTAACAACCTGATGTTGGTATTGATGTACTATTTATAAAAGACATTTCTTTATTTTCAAATGATGCATCAATTATTTTATTTATGCATTCATTTAACACTTGTGTTTTACCCAATACCTTTTTAGGATTAGATATACCTTCAGCAGAAATATATCCAGTATAATATAATACATCTGAAGAAGAAATTTTTTCTGGAGTATCTACACTTTTTGGTGTAAATATTTTTTCGCTTCCTCCAATTAAATATGAATCAATGATAATACCATTTGAATCATATTCTTTAATAATTTCTTTGATCTTCTTTAAAATTTCCTTATTTTCTTGTTTTTTCATTTTTCCTCCTATTCATAATCACAAGGATAAATTGAATCATCTCTAGGATAATTAATTTCGAATTGTTGATAGCCCGGTTCACATAACTCGTTTCTATCCAATGGAGGACCAGAACATCCTCCATATTGTTCAGGATCAACGAAATGTGTACAATCATCACAACAACCTTTTCCAATATATGATGGATTATCAAAACACCATTTTTTAAATTTTTCAATGGCATTTTTTAGTCTTTCATCATAGATCGGATCGATTTTAGTTCTATTCATACCGACTCCTCAATATTATATTCGAATACGATTTATGTTTTTATACTTTTTAGGTTTTCGTGTTCTTCTATCCATTTGTAACACTCATCGTTTGTTCCTTTAAAGCAGCAATCATCCAATGTAGTTTTTTCTGGACAAACATAATAGTAATCACCTAAAATAGCAAAATATACACAATAATCATCTTCATTGTTTTCTTTAGTCATTCTTTATTTCTTCCTTATGTTTATAGTAGTAACATCTCTACTTCAATAATATTAATAATAAGTGTAACACACTCATTAATATAATATATAATTAAAAAAAGAAACCGTAGCAATCCGGTACAGAAAACCCCTTATGGAGTTTTACTGTTTTTGTGAAGTTATTTTTCAAAATACTCCACGTTTGCAGTACTTACGCAAGGACCAGATTGATAGTCTATGACAGTTTCATAGACTCTTGCATACCTGGTGCCACCGCACCAATATACAGAACAGTCTCTGTGGTTTCTATGATAAGAACCACCAGATACTAATACTGTACCTCCGAAGTACTCCCGAGGGAGTACTTTGATTTTGATCCATGAAGCAGGTATTACTACTTCGGTGTCATTTTCGTAAGGACCGTTATAGGAGGTTGTGGTAACGATACCTTTACCTCTAAACCAAGGAACATTTTCCTTGGCCCAGAAGAATATCTTTCCACCCATCCAGGTGGGTTTTAATTCTTCTGGAAGGCATTCTTTTGGAATACCTTCTAAAACCAGCATCCACCCATGATATGGGTCATCGTTCTTGTAAATCTTATAATTATCCAAATGATGGAGAACCTTATCCCCGATCATTTGGATAACCATTTTCTTTGCAAGATTTTGAGCTTCATCGCTCGTTCTTGCAAAAAATCTTTTGCCAAATACGCGGTTACCGCGTACTCTAGCGGCATCAAAAACAAGCTGAAAATTAGTATACATAGTGTATACCTCCTTTGTTAGTTATAGAGTTAACACTCTTTAGTTTTATTAAGGATCAACGATCCTTTTACATTAATATAATATATAATTGAGGGGAGATGTTGAACAGTAGTACAATATTATAAAGTTACTGGGAACAAATCCCAGTAACTAGTTTTATTATTAATTTGTTTTCCAGATAGGATTACCAGCCGGATCAAAGCTCATATGTTCATAATCGATACATTGTTTGAAAGTCTCTACTTCGTCTACAGTAAATGTCTTCTGAAGAACTTCTGCTTTCCAACTGTCATACTGCATATCATAAACAGGTGTACCATATTCGTATTCATGTTTATTTCTAACAAGCGTATCGATATCATCTTCAGTTTCAACAAAATCAACTAATCTTACTTTCTTAAATACAGCAAGATCATGATCTTTTGTTTTTGACCATTCATTGTATTCCATAACGATATCTTTAAGAATAGTAATATATTTAACATAAACATCGACATATTTATTATATGCTCTACGTTTATGGTGGTAATCATAATCATTGAGGTTATTGGATTTCATAGTATAATTAAAGATCTCAATAGCGCCTCTATAGTTATTAGAAGTAATATAATCTGTAATATCTTGATAAAGTCTTTCAAGAATATCAAGCAATGTTCTCTCATCAATATCATCTTTAGTTTTAAATGTATTAATAATATCTGTAAGTTTATCAGGATCACAAGAACCTAATACAACATCATGAATCTTATCATTTGGAATCAAATGTGTAGACAAACTTGTCATAAGATTAGTTTGTGTATTATTAATATCAAATGTAGCAACAGATTTACCATTACTATCCCATCCAATAATACACATATGTGAAGCACCTACAGGATAAGCTCTCAATACAGAAATGTATGTCGTTCCTGTAGAAACTGCATAATTTACACGTTTTCCTAGACCAAGTTTATTAGTGTCATTGTAATTTTCGATAGCATTAATAAGACTTGCACAATCACTTACACCATTCATAACAGTTTTAGTAATTTTTCCATTAGAAGAAGTAAGATCGTCATCACTTACTATAAGCATATCTTCTTTAGCAATATAATTATTAACCATAGTAATTCTCCTATAAAATATATAGGTTTGTTTTCAATATAGAATAAAAAAATAAAGGTAGAGTATATTAATACTCTACCTTTATTTATACATCAAGAAAAAGAACTTTTATGTTTGCAGACATAAAACCATTCATTCATTTCGTTTAAATCGTCTTTTGTAAACGTCATACCTGATAACATTACAGCTTCATCTTGATCTATAATACCTTTACCTAACTTAATCATAATGGATAGTTTTAATGAATCATCTCCTAGTTTCATTATAGTAATATAATTCTGTAAAGTAATGAATCTAGAATAATTTCTATGAAAATATCGTTGATATTTTTTAAATTTCTCTTGATGCTTCTTGTAAATTTTTTTATAGTTTTCTTTATGAGTCTCATTATACCTATTAATGTTTTCTTTATGAGTCTCACACCATTTTTTCATATATTCTTTATGAGTCTCACGCCATTTTTTCTTTTGTTTTTTAATCTGTTCTTTATGAGTCTCATTATACTTCTTAGATTTTTCTTTCATTTCTTCTTTATGTGTTTCATAATATTTCTTCATGTACTCTCTTTTCTTCTCTGTCATATTTCATTTCTTCCTTATGTTTATAGTAGTTCATCTCTACTTCAATAAATATTATTAGTATAAGTGTAACACACTCATTAATATAATATATAAATAAAAAAAATAAAGGTAGTCTTTAAAGACCACCTTTATTTATAGATCAAGATAAAGTACTTTTACATCTACAGATATTATAAATCCACTCATTCATTTCTTTCAGATCATCGTTTGTAAATGTCATACCTGATAAAGCTACAGCTTCATCTTGATCTATAGTACCTTTACTCAATCTAACCATTATTGAACGTAATAGTGATTCATCTCCAAGTTTCATTATAGTTAAATAATTCTGTAAAGTAATGAACCTAGAAAAATTTTTTCTAAAATATCGTTGATATTTGCAATATTTATTAGACTGTTCTTTTATGTATTCTTTATGAGTCTCATAATACTTCTTCTTTTCATCTTTATGAGTCTCATAATACTTCTTCCTTTCATCTTTGTGAGTATCATAATACTTTTTCCAGTACTCTTTTGTCTGTTCTTTATGAGTCTCATGATATTTTTTATTGTACTCTCTTTTCTTCTCTTCCTTATTCATAGTTTTCTTCCTTATGTTTATAGTAGTTTCATCTCTACTTCAATGAATAATATAAATAATAAGTGTAACACACTCATTAATATAATATATAATTAAAAAGATGGGGTATATTTACCCCATCTTTATTTTAAAACGGAATACTAAAACTTAGACCAAATGTTGCTACACTACATCCTAAAGCTGTAGCACCAGCATACATCATCATTTTACCGAGTTCTTCAGAACTATCTTTTTTGTGTACAAAATAACCAGTGGTACCGATGATAAAACCAGTACCAGCAATACACAGACTTCCGATTCTAACTCTACTTAAACTTTTGTATCTTTTATTTAATGCTGCTATTTCTTCAGCTTGTTTTCTTGCTAATATTTCCATACTAGTAAGATGTGTTCGCAAAAAATCTACATCTGTTAACGCTTTCTTTAATTCGTTAATTGCCAGCCCCATGTCCTGGTTCTGACTCGTTACTATCTTTTCCATTATAAAAGACAGCTTGTTCGTATGTTCGAACAATTTGCTCATATAATTCAGCACGTTGAGCTGCCAACTCGATAGCATAGTCGACTGATTCGAAATAGTCTCCTCGAGCTTTGAGTAGATTTTCATTATTTTCCGCATCTCTTTCAATTGAGAACTTAATGGCATCTGAGCATAATCTGCCGACTTCACTAGCTTTTCGTAATTCTCCAATTCCTTCAAGGATTGTTTGTCCATAGTTTTCTGAGGAGCTGAGCGAAGCTCTTGCAATATTAAGTTCATTAGCGAGTTGATCTGCTGTTTCTCTACTAAGTACGATTCCGTCGATAAGTTGCTGGCTAGTTCCTGAAATTCTTCCAAATCGGATGTATCTGCCTGCGCAGAAAGACCCGATACAAAGAACGATAGTAACACAGCAAGCAATAATAAGCTTTTTCGAAATTTTGAATTCTTCATCCATAATATCTCCTATAAATTTAATTTTATATAAATATGTGAATATATAAATATAGATGGTTAGGCCCTACGATTTTTAGAGTGGAATCGTTACACAAGTTTCTTTTTGTTAAACGTGTGAAATAGCTATCTTATTTTCCCCTCCCAGGAATTATAATCACTCTACGTTTTAATGATTTGTTTTTATTATAAAACAAATAAGCGGTAGGATAAGCCTACCGCTCTTTTTTTATTTACATATTATATAAATGGAGAGTTAGAAATAACTCTACTATTTATATTTTATGGAGTTATACTATGAAGATAACTAGAGATGAACATGGTCACATTATCGAGATATTGAATTCTGATGGATCAGAAATTTCAAAAGAAGATGTAAAATCGACTTTAGATTTTATAACCAAAGATGAAGAAAAAATAACAAAAAATGTTGAGAATAAACTAGAAACGATTTCTAATATTTCTAAATCAATATTAGATTCAATATGTTATGGTTTAACCGAATGCAATAATTATAAGATTAAATATCCAAATGAAAAAGATTCTGGTTCTGTTAATAATGGTAATTCTTCGTATGAAGGTTATGACCGTGACTACTCTGTTTGGGAAGAAGCGTAGATAAAAACTAGTGGGTATAGTACCCACTAGTTTTTTTTTTATTTTTTATTAATTTCTACATCTCTTGGACTCTTTGGTACATCTGAACCTATTTCTGTTAAGAAACCTTTTGCAAAACGTTTTGAATAGTCATACAAAATCTTTCCTAACCATCCAGTATACCAAACAGAATTAATCATACGAGCATCTACAGATATCAAACTAAATATACCATCAATACGTTTACCAGATTCACTATAAGGTTCTAGACCTTTAGGTACTACCGTTGAAGTAACTGTTTTAAGTGCTGAGTTCAATGAAACTTTATCACCAGCAGACATTGTATCTCCATGAGAAATAAAGTATTCTATAACTACTGCACCATCAGGATCAACTTCACAACCATTAACACGGTCTCTACCAGCAGCAACATGAGTTACATCAATAAGTTTACGTTTAGATGATGGTTTACCTGTAAATGTTTCTTCTTCTACAATCTCTTTAGTTATTTTCTTTATATATGCTTTGACAAAATTACCAAGGGTCTTACTCAATTTATTCACAGGAACAGTCCAATAAACTTTCATATCTGAAATAGTACCAGATATTGGAGCTTTTGGTGTTTGGTGAATCATCTGAGCTAATGTTTCTTTATCAAGATTATCAAACAACATCTTATACATTGAATCTTCTTCATCATCTTGCTCTTCTTCGAAAGCACCAGATTCATCAAATACTATAATTGGATCACCAAGACTTACTTTTTCACCTACAGTTTTATATTCAATAAGTGTATCAGATGCTTTTAATGATATTTGTTTACGTTTAGTAAAGTCTATAACCAATTTATCAGCAAATGAAGCAGATAACAAACTAGAGTCATCTTCTGTATAAGAACCTTCTGTAATAGCTACTAATCCATTTACAGCCTGTGTATAAATAATTTCTTTAGTAATTGGATCTCTCTTGAAGAATCTTGCATCTCCAGCTATTAGTTCTCTAGGACCTACTTTCTGTCCAACCTTTACAAAGCATTCATACTCAGCTTGGTTAAATGCATCAGAGTTTTTCATCATCGCATTCTTATATTCAATAACGTCTTTAGTTCCATCTTTATAAGTTATATATACTTTCTTTTCTACTTCGTCTATACTTGTAATAACACCGTTCTTTTTAGCTACTTTAGCAAAAGATTCACTTGTTTGATATTTAATAGTTTTTTCTATACCAGTTCTTACAACAGGTAATGAAGCATTCATCATACCACCAACGTGATTAGACTGAATAGATGCAAACGCAATACGAGAAGGATCATCATAGTCTGTAACGAATGGCATAATTGCTTCACCAATTGGAGCAAGATTGGTAATAGATCTAGAATTTCTATCTATAGGTGCACAGAATCCTAATGTATTCTGAATATTCGGATTCAATGTTAATTCTTTCTGAACTCCAGCATTAGAGTTATCTGGTGTAGACATACCAAAGATACCATAATAAGAACTATCGAAAGCACGCTTACCAAGAGTAAATGCTTGATCAACTTTTGTTCCACCTGGACCTTTAAATGTAGTCATACCAAAGTCACGAATTTCACCTACAGGAGAAATAGAGTTATATGTTTCAAGAATTTCTGTTTGTCGTACTTTAGAAATTACAGCATCTGGAGGAATAGACATTTTATTTGTCTTTCCAGAACGTTTCTTATATACGTTATAATGATCATTAAGTACTTTAAACAAACATTCAGATACAATTTCATTAGAACGAAGTCTATAATTACTAATATCTGATTCAGATGGACATTGGTTATCTACAAGAAGATCATTACAATACAAGAATATTTCCAAGAAATCTGTAGGGAGTTTAAGAGCTTCAAGAATCTGTAATGTCTTGAGATCAAGCATATTCTCTTTAGCGGTTATCCAACCTTTAACAACGTTTCTTGTTTTAAAACGATTATATGTGTAATTTATGTAAAGTCCTTGGTTATTAAGATCTTCGTACTTATAATTCTCTGTATCTATTTCTGTAAGACCATTTAAGAACAAAGCTCCACGAATAGGATACTGATTATAATACAAATACCCATCATAAAACTTTATACTCATTTTATTAGTATTCTTAATAAGTTTATCAGAGAATTCTATTTCATTTTCTTTGAAATAACTAGATACTCTATCCCAACCAAATAGATAATTCAAGAATGCAATAAGAGGTACAGTAAATGACTGAATTTCTATTTTAGTAGAAAGACGTTTCTTAGGAGTCTTTACACTCTTAACGAATTCCAATAACTGAGGATCTTTAAGATATTCATTCAATAATGCTATAATAGTACTATTAACACTATTGTTTTGATTTATATCTATGGTAACAAGAGTTTTTGTTGTATAGTTGATTGCTATTGGTAAAATATTATCTGGAAGTACATTATCTTTGTATCCAGTATTTATGCCATATTTTTCAATACGTTCACGAATAGCTTTCTGTGAGAAGAATATTTCTACATATTCACCATACTTACTCTTTTCATCATTAATTTTAATCATAAAATATGATTTAGCAAGTATATCATATTCAAGAGTTGTGAGATATGTTGCATTATCTAATTCACAATCACCACGCTCTACAATAACGTTTTCTTTACCATCCAAATACAAACCAAAAAGTTTTCTAATAACTTCAGAACCACGGTTTAACATAATTCCAGTACGCATTACTTGGAAAGAGTTAAGTTGGGTAGTTACATAAACTTTATCTGGACCAATCTTAACAATTGGTTTTCTAATCAACTGATTCTTAAGATAATAATCAGTACCATTAATCTTCATCTTACCGGTTTCATCAATTTTAGGAATATCGAATTTAAGAGTATGTTTCTTTTTATTTTCATCCTCTAGAGTAAACTCATAAGAATAACGATCATTAAATTGATCTGAAGAATCATTTACTTTTGCACCAGTGATATAAAGAGGATTCTCTTTATTAATAGAAAGAGAACGTACAGCATTGATGATATCGGATTGATAATTATTCTCGATATATGAACGTTGGAAATCCATAAGGTTCATATTCATAGTATCTTGATCTTTTGTTTTTGGTTTATCAGAAATAGTTTCCGAACTTCTATTTAATTCAATCTTAGAAGAATCACCAATAATATCTTCAATCTTTTTACCATTAAGCGTTACTGATTTATATTTCTCTTTAAGATTATTTAATCTTTTTTGTTCAGCAGGTGTTCTATAAACCTCTTTATTTTCTACTTTCTCTAGCTTAATAGGACCAGTTTTAGGTTGTTTTATTTCTACATATTCTGGTTCTTCATCTACTTCATTATCCGTTGTCTCTGTTTCATCAAATTCATACATCTCATCAAAATCTTTTTCTTCATCATCAAAAGAAAAATCAGATTCATCAGTATTATTTGATTCTTCTACGAGATTTTCATTATCGATGTCTTCATCAACTTGTTCAGTTTCACCATCATTGCTATTAAGAATTTCATCAAAATCTGAATCTGTAAGAGTAATATCAGATGCTTCTTCTTTATCATGAGAAATAATTGTTGTATTTTTATTACTAAACTGTTTCTCAATATCTGCTAATTTATTCATAGCATCTTTATCATATTGACTTTTACTCTTTATAGCAATACCATGAGACATCTTATGTGAGGCATCTTTTACTTCTTCTGGGAATTCTATTACTTCATCTTCCCCATTCTTATTTTTTGCGTCAGCTATTGTTTTTAAAACATCATCATGTTTAAGAATAGATTTAAATGTCTTTTTAAGTTTAGACTTTATCGTATTACTATTCTCTTCATCGAGAATATCAGAAGATTTCTTATAATATCCTTCTATCTCTTCATTAACTTCATCTTTATCAATTTCATCTATATCTGAAGCTTTAAGAGCACCAGTATTACACATAGTTAATACTTTAAGTCTATTTATAAAAAGTTTAAGGAATCTGTCTGTATTATATTTAAGATAAGATTTAAGTTCTCTTAGATTTATAGTAAAACCAACACCAGTTTCACAATAAAAATGGAATACTACATTACGTCTAATAACTTCTTTAACAAACTCAGAACTAGAAGCTCCTCCATTATATGCAGCATAACATCCATAAACAAACTTTATCAAAGACAATTGATAAATAAGATCAGGATTAATCTTCATGTTACGTTGTATAGGAAGAGCACCTTTTAAGAACTGAGGAGTTAAGAAACGCGTAGCTTTTAGTGTATAAGGAATAGAAATAATAAATTTATCAAATCCTGCTTGTTCAAGACCTATAGCAGTTTTACCCATAGATATAACTGAAGAAGACTGAAATACCTTTTCTGTAAATGATTCAGTTCCTTCTTCTACATCAATGTCATTAGTAGAATCATGTTTATCATTCTTAAACAAAGCATAACAGATAATTTCAGGATAAATCTTTTCTACATACTGAAGAACATCAGGTTTTTGCATAAACATTCTTTCAGTTGGTACAGCTTTAGCAATAAGATCTGAAAAATCTACAATAAGATTTCTAGTATCTATTACTCTATCTCTAACCATACCATTAAACCTAGGAATATTTTTCATAACAAATTCAGTTTTTTCTTTTGGATCTAATACTGTTACTTCTCTAGGTTGTACATAAAGTGAAGGTTTCCATACAATCTTTTTAGGATAATAATATCTCTTAAAAGATTTCTGTGCTCCATTTGGACCAAAAAGATTCATAAGACCATTCTTTATATCATCTGTGGATGATCCAACATTAAAAAAGATATTTCCTGATAATTGTTTAGTATATGTAATAAGAGGATGTGGTTCACCCTTATTTGTTTTAGGACGTATCAATTTAAACGGTTTAACCGCATCAGTTAATATATCATTCATAACAAATCCTCATTAATTAGTATATAGGGTTGTCATTTTTATAGAAAAAAAGAAACCGTAGCAATCCGGTGCAGAAAACCTCCATAAGGAGGTTTTACTGTTTTATAATACATTATCTATCTTGATGTATAGACATGCATTATAAGGTTTCCCTTTTTACAGGAGCATCTGTGAACTGGATATTTATTCCTATTCACAACAGGTTCAGCCAGAAATGGCTTATAGCCAGATTTTTCTGGCTCACGACCATTTATTATATAATGGTCTGGCTCGGACCCGCCGAGCATGTCCCACCCGCTATATGCAGGTGGATGATCTCCAAAATCGAGGAACGCCTCGATTTCATAAATCTTTCTGCTCTCCGGCATTGCTCCAAGGAGCTGCAATGCAGCTCCTTCAACATTCATTCTTTTACACATATTGTGCATTTTATAAAAATGCTGATCTGTGTAAAGATTTCCAGGAATAAGTACTTCAATTATTTGTTTTAACTGTTTCTTAAGATTATAATTGATTTTTTCCATATTCTTCTTCCCTTGTGTTTATATCTCCTTTCGGTAGACCTCTTCTCTGAGGTGGTCTTTTATTTCTCTTATTATGACTCTTAAATTAATTTATTTTAAGGATTAACAATCCTTATTCATTAATATAATATATCATTGAGTATGTGGTTTTAACAGGTTTAATATAAGTAAGAGGGATTTACTCCCTCTTACTATTATAATATTACCAACTAAAATTATCGTCGTTAGAACCACCATCACCATTACCCATACCAACATCCTTGTTGGAATCGTCTCTAGTGATTGGGTTTCCTTCATCGTCCAATTGTACAGGTTCAAATGTTGTATTAACAAGTTCATTATTAATACTATCATCTTGTTTCTGTCTAACTGTCTTAACTCTAGCCTCATCAAGAAGATCATTAGCATCATTGAGGAAGGTTTCGAAGTCGATACCTGGCATAAATCTCTGATACAATTTCTGCTTAAACAACCATCTTTGCATATTGGTTGTTTCTGAAGAATCATCAGGATTAATAATAACACCAACGATATTTTCAACATAAGATGAAACAGTACTAAATAACTCATTAGCATGTTGCATATTGAGTGATTCGGGCGGAGCTAAGTTAACATGAATATTTTTAAGACTAATATTTTTTATACCGCTTTGCTTTAATTTGTCGTATAATCCTGAGCCAACAAATAAAAGCTTGATCATCTTTTCTATAGTCTTTGTAAATACTTTTTGATGTCTAATAATATCAAATCTATATTCAGCATTTCTAGATGCTGCAAGAGAAGCAAAGTCTTCTTCTTGATATGGATTTGTTATAGTTACTGGACATTTAAGGGCAGTGACGATCTTATTAGAAAGTTTTTCTTCATAATCATCTTGTGTTTGAGCTTCATTATGTGTAGAAAGATCTTCATATTCAAATAAAGATTCTCCATCAAATACAGGAACAACAATTGTTTCTGATAATGATGCAGCTTTAAGAACTCTAGAAAGAGATGTAAAAGGTGATTCAACATTAAGTTTTCTAGTAGTTAAAGCATTTTCTATAGATCTAATAGAAGCACCCATATTCTTTGCTTTACCAACATTTACCTTAATCATATCTCTAGTTGATGTTCTTGTAATTCTTGTCATTACATTATTCATATTAATAAGAATCTTTTCATAACAAGTGAACAAACAATTCTTTAAGAATGATTGAGGAATACCGTTTCCATCTAATCCTGGAGTGAAATAGCACATGTATTTCTCAGGAATATAAACGATCTTTACTTTATTTTGTATAATTGCACCATCTCTAATAAGAGACATAATTGTATCAGCAAATGATTCATCATCACCAATATCTTTACGATTAAGTTTATCTTTAAGTACATTAAAGATAATCTTTTTCATAATATTGTTTCTTCTTAGAGCATCTTCACCAATAAGACCTGTTTCGAATCCTGAAATATCCATACCACCAGCTAATGCAGTAGAACCTGCACCAACTACACCTAAACCACCAATTTCTGATGCTGGTCCAGTTCCACCAAGAGGCATAGATGTTACACCAGATGAGAATGAACCAGATACAGCTGGCGATGGTGATAATGGTACATCATTACCCATACCAAGATTCAAGAACATATCTGTAAAGTTACAGTTTCTTTTATTTATTGATTCTGCATTACCAGTATATGGAGACATTTCGATTACATAATAACCTACATGTTTTCCTGATACAATTACTGGAATAACGTCTTCTGCATCGTATTCTTTAATAAGACAATCTTCCATAACTGATTTAGAGTTTTGATCAAAATCATCGAACTCATCAAGAACTGATTTAGGTTTCTTTGATTTAGCCATACCTTTTTTATAATCAGGATTGTCTTGATCATAGAATGGATTCTTAGCTTTTTGTTTTTCAGAAGGTTGTTGTACTGCTCCATATGCAATAAGACCCATTTCTGGATCTTCTTTATATGAAGTAAATTGCATTAACCTTCTAAAGTTATTTATAGCAAAAGCCATCGATGATTCGCCTTCATCATAAAACTCAATATTATCATCAAGTTTCTTTATAGCATTAAAAATCTGTTCTTTAAAATGCTCAGATAATGAACCATCAACTTTTACTTTAGCGTGAAGTTCTTCAAATTCTTTCTTTGTATCATTGATAAGATCTGAAGTATTCATAGCATTCTTACCATAGATTTCAACAAGACGTTCGTGTTCTTTCTTATCCAAAGTAGAATGTACGTCTTCACGACCTCTATCTATATATTCTCTGAATTCTTCTGTAGAAACATATTTATTTATAATTGCATCACGTTTAGCTTTATATGCTTCTTCTTTATTCTTATGTAAATCTTCAGAACCAAAAGTATTAAAGTTATCATAGAATTGAGAAGGAATAATCTTATGAGATCTTTTACAATAAGAGCTTAAGAATTCTTGATAATTTTCTCCAGATCTTTCAGCTTTTTCTTCGTTAAGATTGAAATCTCCATAATTCTTACGATATAACTCAATATTATAATTAGCCATATCGAGAATATCTTTAAATGGGAAAATTGCTACAGGTCTTGCTCCCTCAATAAGAGAAAGTTTAATATACCTAGGTAATTTATCTTCGATTTCATATCTATCAAGAATTTCTTCCTGTAATGCTTTATTTACTGGATCATTTATTAAATTCTGTGGTAATTGTTTATTTTTATCTAGAGATTCAGGTTGATAAACATTTGTAATAGCTTTCTTTGTAATTTCATTGATAGCTAAAATATCTCTAGATTTCATATCTGCACATCTATCAACTTCATCGATAAGGCGTGAGATGTTTCTATATTCAGATACAAGATTTCTATAATTAGAGAATAAAGAAGAATGATAACTGAAAAGAAGATTATCTTCATAGTTTTCAGCATCTCCATAAACCATTCGCATACCATCTCTAGTAGTAAATGAATTATATGGAGAGTTATGTGTTACATTAAGATTATTATCAAAAGAATCAGAAATATATGTCTTTTGAATAATCTTCTGCATAGTACCCATTGTGTTATACAATGCTTTAGTATCATCAGAAGATTCATTAATCTGTAATGACTTTTTAACACGTTTTTCTATATCTTCTATCTTATCTTTATTTTGTTTTACAAATTGTGGAGTTAGTCCATAATGATCTGCATAAATAATGTTATTCGTTTCATTATTTAATGGATCGTTATTATTTGATTTCTTTTCGTCCATACATTATACTCCAGTTTTTCTGTTTTTATATGTTAAACAATGTAATCCATGTCTAACACCAAGTGGTAAAGTACGCATAACTGAACCATCCAAACCAACAAAGTGAGATACATTATTCATTTGTTTGATAGCTTCAGCATTAGCTTCATCTGAGAATATTCCTTGTACAGATACTTGGTCTCCATCGAAGTCTCCACCAAGAGATGCAGGATAAATAGAGAACATTTTCAAAGTATCTACAAACATGTGTTCAATTTCTTCTTCGCTTTCATATTTAAGAATAGGATATCTTTTTACTTCTATACCGTTAAAAAATACTTTCGTATATTTATTAGAAGGTATTATATTCATTTTAGATGGATAAACGTGATAATAATCATCAACAGGATAACGACAAATATCTATACATTTATCATGAAGACACTGTATAGCTATTATATGGAAAAATTCACAATGTGTTAAATTGCGTATTCTACTAAGTTCATTATTTGTATCAGTATTATTATCAAGTATAGATACGTTAATTTTATTTGTACTTGAATCAACTTTAAATAAAGCTTGTATAGGGATTCTTTCACCATCTACACCTTTTAATGTCATAGGTTCTACTCTATACTTCTTATTCTTTTTATACAAATCCATCATTTTACGAATATTATCTGATGTAAATTCATCCATATAAGATGCAGCTATTTCTTTAGAAACATATTCCTTAGTTTTGAAATCATAACAACTTAAAAAACGTCGTCCAGACACAAAACCTTGTACCCATTGTTTTACATTATAAATCATAAATGGTGCAAAAATGTTTATAGCTACAGATAATGGTACAGCACTAGTAAAGAAATCTGTTTCCATATCATTTACTGTTTCGTAGTTTGAAGTACATGTAGAAATAACAAGACGTGCACCATAATCTGTTTGTTTACCAGCAACATGTTTATTGATAAATCCATTTGCACCACCTAACATATCAAAAAAGAACTTAGAAATTTCATTCATAAGATCTTGACATTTTGAATATGAAATAGATTTAAGTGGTGTATCATAATCATCACTAAACATAAGATTATCAGTAGTTTTGATAATCTGTGCAATATGGATGAGTTTAATATATTGCTTATTTATTACGTTCTGTTTGTTTGAATTATAATCAACGTCTCTATAAAATGCAGGCATTATAGGAAATTTATTCCAAAATATTGCTGAGATAGGGAAAGTCTTTAAGAACTTTCTACGTACCTTAGCTGTCTTAGTCATATCCTTAGTAATTTTCCAAGAAATATGAGGCCAAGCATCTTTAAGCCAATCAAAACCAGAACCAATTACTTTATACTTAGCACTTTCTGGAACAGTTTGACCTTTAGGTAACTTAGTTATTTCACCAGTAGAATCAACATAATATCTATTCATACCAGTCTTCATATCTTCAGCGATATTTTTCTTAAGTCTTGATAAAACATAATATGCTTGTGGATTCATAAAAGTTTCATTCAAACTAATATAACCCCACATCTTTTCTCTATCTTCAGTACCAGGTTCTCCAAATATTTCTTTAGAAAATAATCCATTAGGATGTATTTCTTTTGTATTAGGTATAAAATATTGGGCAGTGGTTACTTCTTTCCATCCATGTAGTGCGATATCTCTTTCAATATCGTACAAATCAAGTAACATACTTTTATTAGCCATAATTTACCTCAATGTTTGTATATTATGATGTTTTCGGTTAAGGATTAAATTAAAAAAAAGAAAGTGGAACTAATCCACTTTCTTTTTAAATCTGGGTGATATTAAGCGATCTTACTACATAATCTAGACATTTGAATAGCTTCGCTCAAAGATTTTCCATCTTTTATAAGACGTGTTTTAAAGTTTTGTTCTACAACTTTTATTCGATGTTCATTTATTAATTGAACTATCGCCGAAGTTGTAAACCTAACCAATCCGTCTTCACGAATCCATTCTCTTGAGCATAGATCATAGTTATACGTATGAAGAATTCCATACGTGTACTTTAAGATCGTTCTTAACTTTAACATAAATGCTTCTCCCTTAGTAGGATAGTATATTTTTTTGTTTTCCCACTCACTAATATAATATATAATTAAAAAATAAAGGTAGGATATAATCCTACCTTTATTTAATCAACGATTAGAAGAAGGTCGTTTAATTATGCTTCTTTTCCAATAATCATCTAATTCTATCTGATCTTCTTCAGTCCATGTCATACCTGATAAAGCTATAGCTTCATCTTCTAATATAGTTCCTTTACCTAACTTAATCATAATAGATTGCTTTAAAGAATCATCTCCTAGTTTCAGTATAGTAAGATAATTCTCAATAGAAGAAAAATATCGAAAATACTTTTTGCTATAAAACTTAGAAACACGTTTACCTAATATATAAAAATCATAATTCTTTTCACGATATTTTCTAAGTTTTTCAAGAATTATTTCCCTATTCTTTTCGTGATATTTTTTACATCTTTTGGCGATTTTATCGTGATTCTTTTCATAATATTCTTTCTGATATTCTTGTTCCTTTTCTTTATTCTTTTCTCGCCAGTCTTTACTTCTTTTAAGAACTATAGCTTTATTATTTTCACGATATATTTTCTTAGTTTCAAGACATTTATCATGATTCGTTTCATAATACTTCTTCCAGTATTTTCTTTTTTCTTCTTTATGAGTCCCATAATACTTCTTCCAGTATTTTCTTTTTTCTTCTTTATGAGTCTCACGATACTTTTTATAGTACTCTTTTCTTTCTTCTTTAGTCATATTTCTTTTCTTCCTTATGTTTATAGTAGTTTCATCTCTACTTCAATAATAATTAATAATAAGATACAACGTATCTTTCATTAATATAATATATAAATAAAAAAAGAAAGGGATCATTTGATCCCTTTCTTTAATAAAAATTCTCCTCATTCATAAGGAAAATTTTAACTTAATCCCGAAGATTACTCTTTCAAATCTTTAAAGATTTGAATCGATCAAATCTTCGAGATCGATTTCTACGTCTACGTCCATAGTTATTCACCTCCTTGAACACATTTAAATTTATGGAGTAGACTCATACATGTATTCATTAATATAATATATAATTAGACTAGGAGGTTGAACAGAAATTTAAGATAGGGTAAAAATACCCTATCTTAAAGTTAAATTAAGAATAAATTCTATAATTGAATGTCAAAGTATTATTCTCTCTAGATACTGGATATGGATCAAATGTAAGATGAGAGAAGAGTTCAGCATCAAATACTTCAGAGTTCTGTGCATTCTGAGTATATGAAGGATCATCTGGATTCAAATCTTCAACACATCCAAGATTACCAGTTTCCATAAGATAAGCATCCAAACCTGTGATAAGTCCAATTTCACTAATAGTAGCATTAGCAATTGTACCATCCATACGTTGGAACCATTCTTTGAATTCTGTAGAATTAACATCCATTTTAAGATCAATATAGTTCAATTGTGTTTTATCACCCTTAAACTTATTAACATATCCTGGAGTTTCTGCATTAAG
>ODAI013712787.1_pt1 | contig 26690 bp, 26 predicted proteins | sample 1539321 | NCBI WGS metagenome assembly ODAI01 (sample SAMN02144231, study PRJEB22623) | gut metagenome | biome: sheep rumen | host: Ovis aries | place: New Zealand
AGTCTTGATGCCTTAAGTAAGATTCAGACGGGTGGCTTCTCTATCAAGGGCGACCAGTTTGTGCTGAACTCCGTCAAGCTGTTGACCTATGCCGACAGCTATGATGCCGTCAGCGTGACCATCGGCGAAGACGAGGTGGCTACCTTCAGCTGCGGCAAGAACCTCGACTTCACGGATACCGGTATCAAGGCCTACTATGCCTCTGCCGTTGCTGCCGGACAGGTGACGATGACGGAGACGGCTACGACCTGGAACTACTGTGGCTACATTCTGAAAGGTAGCGCAGGAACCTATACAGTCAAGGTGGTGGATGACGAGCATGCTTCTTATCCCTCAGACAATTATCTGAAGGGTCAGGTCAGCGCTGGTACCGTTGTGGCTTCGGCGGCTGGCACGTATCACTACATCTTTGCCAAGAACGCCAGTTCGCAGATTGGCTTCTTCAAGCTGACGGCTGACCACGACTTGGGTGCTAACATGGCTTATCTGGAGACCAGCGATGACATCGCTCCAGCACCTGGTGCTCGTGTTGAGATGCTGTTCGACGGCGAGCCGACTTCAATAAGTGAAAAGTTAAAAGTGAAAAGTGAAAAATTTGCTGCCGCAATAGAAAAAACTCTCAACTTTCAACTCTCAACTCTCAACTTTTTTGTACCTTTGTGCCAAAATTATAGTGAAATGGATACTATCAAGAAACTTTTTGCTCAGAAACTGATGGATATCAAAGCCATCAAGTTGCAACCCAACGAGCCGTTCACATGGGCTTCCGGTTGGAAATCGCCTATCTATACTGACAATCGCAAGACCTTAGGCTTTGCTGATGTCCGCTCGTTTGTCAAGTTGGAACTATGTCACGCCATTCAGCAGCACTTCCCTGAGGCTGAGGCTGTGGCTGGTGTGGCAACGGGTGCTATTGCCCAGGGTGCGCTGGTAGCTGACGAGCTGGGCTTGCCCTATGCCTATGTCCGTCCGAAGCCCAAGGATCACGGTATGGGCAATCAGGTGGAAGGTGAGCTGAAGAAGGGTGCGAAAGTCATTGTTGTCGAGGACTTGATTTCCACGGGTGGCTCTTCGCTGAAGGCAGTGGCTGCCTTGCGTGAATATGGTGTGGAGGTGATCGGAATGGTGGCTTCCTTTACCTATGGTTTCCCTGTTGCTGAAGAGGCTTTCCGTGAGGCAGGTGTGAAGCTCGTCACTTTGAGCGACTACAATGCTGTGCTGGAACAGGCTGCTGAGACGGGCTATATCAAGCCCGAGGAAATTGAGGTGTTGAAAGAATGGCGCAAAGATCCCGGCGCTTGGGGTGTATAAGTCCGTGTCCATCCGTGTAATTCCGTGCCAAAATATAGCGTTATGACAAAGTTTGAAAGTAGCATCAAGCAGATACCCTATTCCGTAGAGGATGTGTATCGTAATATCAGCGATTTAAGTAATCTGGAGCGTGTGCGCGACCGTATCCCTGAGGACAAGCTCAACAGTTTTTCTTTCGACCAGGATTCCGTCAGCGTCAATGTGGCCCCTGTGGGCGATTTGAAACTCCGCATCATTGAGCGCGAAGAGAACAAGTGCGTGAAGTTCGAGGGTGTTGAGACCCCTCTGCCCTTTAACCTGTGGATTCAGGTGTTGCCTGTCAGCGAGACGGAGAGCAAGATGAAGGTCACCGTTCAGGCCGACATCCCCTTCATGCTGAAAGGTATGGTGGCCGGTCCTCTTCAGGATGGCGTCGATAAGATAGCCGACGCCTTGTCAAAGGTACCGTATGTCTAGATAATCTAGACTATCTAGAATCTCTAGAAAATAGTAATTATGGCAAACAAGCTTTGGGAAAAAAACTTCGAGGTGAATGCTGAGATAGAACGCTTCACCGTAGGCAGAGACCGCGAGATGGACCTCTACCTCGCCAAATACGATGTGCTGGGCTCAATGGCTCATATCACCATGCTGGAAAGCATAGGCCTCATTGGAAGGGACGAGTTGCCCCTGCTGTTGGCAGAACTGAAGAACATCTACCAGATTTGCGAGCGAGGCGAGTTCGTGATAGAAGATGGGGTAGAGGATGTCCACTCACAGGTGGAGCTGATGTTGACTCGCAAGTTGGGCGATATGGGCAAGAAGATACACTCTGGTCGTTCGCGCAACGATCAGGTGTTGGTTGACCTGAAGCTCTTCACCCGTCACGAACTGATGGAGGTGGCTGATGGCGTAAAGGTGCTCTTCGACGAGCTTATCCAGAAGAGCGAGCAGTATAAGCACGTCTTGATGCCTGGCTATACACATCTGCAGGTAGCTATGCCCTCCAGTTTCGGCCTTTGGTTTGGTGCATACGCTGAGAGCCTGACGGACGATATGCTGTTCCTGCAGGCGGCTTATAAGATGACCAATCGCAATCCCTTGGGTTCGGCAGCGGGCTATGGCTCTTCATTCCCTTTGAATCGTCAGATGACGACAGACCTGCTGGGCTTCGACTCAATGGATTATAATGTGGTGTATGCCCAGATGGGACGAGGCAAGATGGAGCGTAATGTAGGCTTTGCTATTGCCACCATCGCAGGCACATTGGCTAAGATGGCTTTCGACGCCTGCCTGTTCAACTCGCAGAACTTCTCGTTTGTCCGTTTGCCCAAGGAGTGCACCACTGGTTCGAGCATCATGCCTCATAAGAAGAACCCCGATGTCTTCGAGCTCATTCGTGCCAAGTGCAACAAGCTACAGGCCCTGCCCCAGCAGGTTATGCTCATCATGAACAACCTGCCTGTGGGCTACTTCCGCGACCTGCAGATTATCAAGGAGGTGTTCCTCCCTGCTTTCGACGAGTTGAAGGACTGTCTGCAGATGGCCGCTTATATTATAAATAAAATAGAGGTACGCGAGGACATTCTCGACAATCCCATGTACGACCCGATGTTCAGCGTGGAGACGGTGAACAAACTCGCTTCGGAGGGATTACCCTTCCGCGACGCCTACAAGCAGGTGGGCTTGGAGATAGAGGCAGGCACGTTCCGTCCTGACAAGAACATCCACCACACCCACGAAGGCTCCATAGGCAATCTCTGCAACGACCGCATCTGCGACCTGATGACCCATGTGCTCGACGGCTTTGGCTTCGAGCGTATCGTCAATGCCGAAAAGAACTTGCTGAAATGAAAAACTTTCTCATAGCCCTCTCCGTCGTCTTGCTGTTTGGTGCGTGCAATGCTCAGGCACCTATCAGTAGAGAAAATGCCTGCTGGTTCCTCTTCGACCAGACCTATCACCCCACCTCCTTTCTCTTCGTGGCGGTGCAGAGTCCTGGCAGCTTTGCCTATGTCACCACCTATGGCGATGGAAAGCAGGCAGCACGCCATGTGGTAGTGGCTCCCAACAATGGTTCGGGCACTGAGGATAACATCATCCGTAATGCCGTTGAGATTAATCTGCGCTACGACCTGGGTGTCAGCAACGACATCGGACTTATCATTGGCTGTACCAATTTCGACGGACCACGAGCCTACGACGGCAGCTGTCCTAATTGTGAGACACCACGCCCCATGAGCTGGGGAAAGAAAAGTGCTCAGCAGGTGACTTGTGGCAGGTGCAATCGTACCTATTCCCTTGATACCGGCAATATTTTGGAGGGCGAGGATGGCAAGACTTTGCTTCGATATAACTGTGCCTACGATGGGATGACGGTACGGGCATGGAATTAAAAACGCAATTTTTTCCACCTTTTGTTCGTTTATTCCTTAAAATTTATTACCTCTGACCTACGGTCGAAGTTACTCACGCTCGAAAAAACTTAAATAAATTTGGTTTTTTGCTCACTTATTCTTTGACCTAAAGGTGCAAAGCGACAAGTCGATTACGTAACTTTGACTGACGTCGAAGGTAGGCTGCATTTCGGAAATAAAAACAAAAAAAATGGTTTTTTGTTTTGTATTTCGCTCAATTTGCACTACCTTTGCACTCGAATTTGAGAATTATGGTCTGCCGCGATGGTGGAATGGTAGACACGAGGGACTTAAAATCCCTTGGCTATTGCAGCTGTGCGGGTTCGAGTCCCGCTCGCGGCACCCACTAAAAAGGATTTGCTTTTTAGTAAGCAAATCCTTTTTCTGTTCGTCCGGAGTTATAGACATGGTGTGACGAAAAAAACGGTTACGTGGTAACAACAGTTACCGTAACCGTTTTTGGTCTCTAGGACTCGCAAGGAGAAACATTAATGCTCGCAAGTGACAGCATTAAGTCTTGCAGGGGAATTCCCCTTTTTCCTTTTACATATATCCCAGTGCTCGCAGGATATCGTTGAGGTTCGCCACCACCATGAGAAGGATGAGGATGCCGAAGCCGACGTACTCGGCGCGTATCATGAACGTCTCGGAGGGCTTGCGGCGTGTAATCATCTCGTAGAGCAGGAACAGCACGTGACCACCGTCCAGGGCGGGGATGGGCAGGATGTTCATGAAGGCGAGGATGATAGAGAGGAATGCCGTCATCTTCCAGAACATGTACCAGTCCCACATGGGCGGGAACAGGCTTCCGATGGCTCCGAAGCCGCCCAGCGACTTGGCTCCCTCGGCGGAGAAGATGTACTTCAAGTCGTCAACATAAGAGGCGAGCACGTGGAATCCGTACTTGATGCCGGCGGGGATGCTCTCCAGGAATCCATACTCGCGGGTGACGGGCTTGTAGAGTCCTACGACGCTCTGCACGGTGAAGCCCAGCTTCAGGTCGGGGGTAAGCACGGTGTTGACGGTGTCAACGGATGTCTGGTGTTTGATGACCAGGGTGACGGTGCGCGCCTTCATGCTGTCGGCAGACGTCTCAGCCACAGCCAGCATGTCGGCACGGCGGCCCAGCAGGTCAACAAACTCGTTGTAGCTGTCAACGGGCTTGTCGTTGAGCGCTACTATCTCGTCGCCTTTCTGCAGTCCTATCTTGGCGGCAGGTGTCTCGGGCAGCACGCTGTCAACCTTGGCAGGCAGCAGTGGACGCACGAAGGAAGGGTCTGCCTTCATCATGTTCAGCAGGTTCAGCTCGCCAGGCAGCGTGATGCTCATGGGCTTGCCGTCGCGGATGATATCTACACGATGGGCCTCCGAGATGTCGCGGTAGAGGTCGGCGGAGAAGTCCTTGAAGGCGTGTGTCTCGGTGCCGATGAGGATGTCGCCGTCCTTGAATCCGTATGACTTGGCCTCCTGGTTGAACTTCATGCCCAGCGTCATGTCCTTCACGGGGATGTAGGTGTCGCCCCACCAGAACAGGATTTGTCCGTAGATGAACAGGGCGAGCAGGAAGTTGACCAGCACACCGCCAATCATGATGAGCAGGCGTTGCCAGGCTGGCTTGGCGCGGAACTCATAGTTCTGTACGGGTTGCTTCATCTGCTCCGTATCGAAGCTCTCGTCTATCATGCCTGCTATCTTGCAGTAGCCGCCCAGGGGTAGCCAGCCTATGCCGTACTCGGTATCGCTGTTCTTGGGTTTGAACTTGAACAGGCTGAATTTCCAGTCGAAGAAGATGTAGAACTTATCGACCCTCACTCCGAAGAGCTTGGCGAAAAAGAAGTGGCCTCCCTCGTGCAACAGTACGAGCAGCGAGATGGCCAAGATGAATTGTAATACTCTGATTAAAAATATTTCCATAATTTATTTTCTAAAAATTAGTAATTAGTAATTAGAAATTAGTAATTATGATTTGATTCTGCACATCATGAATCCTTGATTATTCTATTCTCTCAGGGCATGTCCAGTAATCATAATTACTCATTATTCATTACTCATTACTCATTATTTCATTAGTTCTTTGGCTATGCGACGAGCTTCTGCATCCGTGGCGATGTATGTGTCGTAGTCAGGTGTGGCGGAGAAAGTGCAACGCTGCATGGTCTCGGCAATGATGTCGCTCATCTGCAGGAATCCGCAACGGTCCTCCAGGAATCCGCGGTTCACTATCTCGTTGGCTGCATTGACGATGCAGGGCATGTTGCCACCCTTCTGGATTGCCTCGAAGGCGAGGGCGAGACAGCGGAACTTCTTCAAGTCGGGCTCGAAGAAGTCAAGATGCTGTGTGGCAAAGAGGTCCAGGCGGTCGCCGCTGAGCGTCAGGCGCTTAGGGAACGAGAAGGCATACTGGATGGGCAGTCGCATGTCGGGCACACCCAACTGGGCCTTCACGGCACCGTCGTGGAACTGCACGGCGGAGTGTACGATGCTCTGGGGATGAACCAGCACCTGAATCTGCGAGGCCTTGACACCGAAGAGCCACTTGGCCTCAATCACCTCGAAGCCCTTGTTCATCATAGAGGCCGAGTCGATGGTGATCTTAGCACCCATGTCCCATGTGGGATGGCGCAGGGCATCGTCCTTGGTGACACGGGCAATCTGCTCCATCGTGAAATTGCGGAACGGACCGCCCGAGGCGGTGAGCAGGATTTTCTCGATGGGATTGTTGTCCTCACCCACCAGGCACTGGAAAATGGCAGAGTGCTCGCTGTCAACAGGCAGGATGGGAGTGTGGTACTCCGAAGCCAGGTCGCGAATCAGCTCACCAGCCACCACCAGCGTCTCTTTGTTAGCCAGTGCGATGGCCTTGCGCGCCTTGATGGCATGAATGGTGGGCGACAGACCTGCAAAGCCTACCATCGCCGTCAGCACGATATCGATGGGACCGGCCTCCACTATCTCGTCGAGGGCCTGTGCACCGGCATACACCTTCACGTCGGGCAGGTCGCTCATCAGTTGCTTCAACTCGTCGTAACGCTGCTCGTTGGCAATGACGATGGCAGCAGGCTTGAACTTGTGGGCTTGCTGAGCCAGTAGTTCTACTTGGTTATTGGCTGTCAGGCAATAGGCCTCGTAGAGGTCAGAGTGTTCTGCTATCACCTCCAAAGCCTGGGTTCCGATGGAACCTGTCGAGCCAAGAATAGCTATTTGTTTCTTTTTCATATATTGTTATTCACTGTTCTTTGACCTAAAGGTGCAAAGCGACCCAAGGGTCGAGCGCACTATTCACTAGCGAAGCGCCAGTAATCCACTGGGGATATTCATCTTGATAATTTGCTGTTCTGTATCAATATCATCTATCAGCTCGTCAGAGGCAGGAATCAGTCGTCCGTCCTCCAGTTCAAAGAGAATGTTCTGCGTGGTGTCGTCGATAGATGCTATCTTGCCCACGACCTTGTTGTCGGAGGCATCCACGATGTCGAAGCCTACCAGCATGGCTAGCGACGGACCCTCCGTGCCCTCGTCGGCTATGGAGCGTGGGAAATAGACGTCGCAGCCCGTCAGCTCAGAAGCCCTTTGCAGGGTGTCTATGTCGCAAAACTTCACCAGTGCCAGGGCGTCGCTACGGAAACGGTATTCCTCCATGAAGAAAGGTACCAGGATGCCGTCAATGTCGAGAATGAGGTAGTCGGCATCCGTCGTGTCGAAGATGTCGTCGTCAAACTGGAATGATACCTCGCCCTTCACGCCGTGCGCCTTGCCCAGGCGGCCTATCTTATAAACGTCTTCTCTCTTAATCATCCTTTCTTGGTCTAGATATTCTAGATTGTCTAGTTATACTCTCTCTATTTTGGCCCCAAGTGCATTGAGTCGGCTTTCGATGTTCTCATAGCCACGGTCTATCTGTTCGATGTTGCTGATTGTGCTGGTGCCGTTGGCGCTCATAGCAGCTATCAGCAGGGCGATACCTGCACGGATGTCCGGACTGGACATGCGCTGGGCACGTAGCGTCTTCTTACGGTCGTGACCTACCACCACAGCACGGTGCGGGTCGCACAGGATAATCTGGGCTCCCATGTCTATGAGCTTATCGACGAAGAACAGGCGGCTCTCGAACATCTTCTGGTGGAAGAGCACGGATCCACGTGCTTGGGTGGCTACCACGATGAGCACACTGAGCAGGTCGGGGGTCAGTCCTGGCCATGGGGCATCAGCCAATGTCATGATGGTACCGTCAATGAAAGAATCGACCACATAGTGCTTCTGATGTGGGATATACAGGTCGTCACCATCCTCCTGCACGTCAACACCCAGTCGGCGGAAAGCCTCAGGGATGATGCCCAGGTCTTTCATCGACACATCCTTGATGCGTATGCCATTGCCACACATGGCTGCCATTCCGATGAACGAGCCTACCTCAATCATGTCGGGAAGCAGACGGTGTTCCGTGCCTACCAGCTTGGTGACACCCGCTATGGTGAGCAGGTTGGAACCGATGCCGCTGATTTGGGCTCCCATGCGGTTGAGCATGTGGCAGAGCTGCTGGACATAGGGCTCGCAGGCAGCATTATAGATGGTGGTGATGCCTTCGGCAAAGACTGCTGCCATGATGATGTTGGCAGTACCCGTCACGGAAGCCTCGTCGAGCAGCATGTAGGTGCCCTTCAGACTATTGGTCCTTGGCTTCTTGCCTTTGGCAGATATCTCATAGACATTGCGGTTCTCCACACGATGGAACTTGGCACCCAGGTACTTGAAGCCCAGGAAGTGGGTGTCCAGACGGCGACGGCCTATCTTGTCGCCACCAGGTTTGGCAACCACAGCCTTGCCCATACGAGCCAGCAGTGGACCAATCATCATGACGGAGCCACGCAGGTCGGCACACTTTTCCACGAACTGGTCGCTCTCCAGATACTTCAGGTTCAGAGCGTCGGCCTGGAATGTGTAGGTGTTGCCAAGGGCCTGTCCGCTATCGGCTTTCGTCACCTTGACACCGATGTCGCACAACAGCTTAATCAGGTTGTTGACATCACGGATGTCGGGGATGTTGTGGATGGTAACCTTTTCGCTGGTGAGCAGCGTGGCGCAGATAACCTGTAGCGCCTCGTTCTTGGCTCCCTGTGGGGTGATGGTGCCACTGAGCAGATGTCCGCCTTCGATTTTAAATGATGCCATAGGGATTTCTTCAGTTAAACGACTAACTCAATGATTATTTCTTACGCTTTCCCTTCTTGCCTTCGTTCTGGGCATAGGGAGCGACACGCTCAAAGCGGAAAGACTGGAGGTCCAGCTGAATCTTGCCATCGGTAAAGCGGGCAAGGTCGTCAGCCACCTTCTCGTCGTCCATAGAGCCATGTCCCCATGCTGCCAAGTCACGCTTCATTTGGTTGGCAGTGATGCGTACCAGCTCGTCACGCTCTTCACCGGCAGGCATGTCTTTCAGCTTCTCAAACATCTCCATCATCAGACGTCCATAATGGCGCACCTGACTTTTGGGGCTGGCTGTGGGATGCTGCATGGGCTGTGGCTTGGAGAGTATCTTCTCGGCACTAGTCACGTCGAAGGGCCAGTCGATATCCAACTGCTTCTGACTCATCAGGTAGAGGTGGTCCCACAGCGTCTGCTGGTAGTTGGAACTGTCGCGAAGCTGGGAAGTCTTGTTTTCCATCTGGTGGATGATGGCCTGGGCACACTTCATGCGCTCTTCCTTGGTGGGAAGGCTGATGGCCAAATCAACCATCTTCTGAATCTCACGACCATACTCGGGCATGATCAGTTTCTTACGCTGGGTGTTATAGTCTAATCCTTTTATTTCCATATTTTTAAGGTATAAGTGAAAAATGAAAAGTGAAAAATTCTTCGACCTAAAGGTGCGAAGCGACCAAAGGTCGAGCGGCTTCCGCTCTTCATGATTCACCATATTATTTACTTATCTTTTTATTTTTCACTTTTTAAACCAACGGTTTGGGCTTGATGGCCACGAAGTCCTTCAGGTAGAAGGGAACGAAGTAAGCAACGTCTTCAAACTGTTCCTGCAGGAAACGCTTCTCTGCCAGAGGCTGCATCCATTTGGCCAATGGCTCGATGTTGTCGATGAGGTGGGCGTTCGGGTGGTTGATGGTCTCCATGCATTTCTTGGCACCATTGCCGAAGAAATAAACAGGACGCTCTTCGAGATACTGCCTGTAGGTCTCTTCCGTCACCACATCGGCACTTACCTCGCGGACGGGCTTCAGCGAACGGTCGTAAAGTCCGGCATAGACCTCCATGCGACGGGCGTCGAGCATGGGGCAAAGCAGGGCATCGTCCTCTTGAATCACTTCTCTTAACAGCACAGGAACGCACATCAGTTCAAGGGTGGGTACGCTGATAAGCTTCAGGTCGCGACCATAGCAGATGCCTTTAGCCATCGACACGCCAATGCGCAAGCCAGTGTAGGAGCCAGGACCGCAACTTACGCTGACTGCATCGAAAGGTATGGCGTGGTTGTCGGTAAACGACAGGGCCTCGTCAATCATGGAGCCTAGCCGTTCGGCACCAGCCCCCTTTTCTCCTTCTGCCTTCTGTTCGAAAATGCATTGTCCGTCCTCGCTGACTGCTACGGAACAGACGTTAGTACTCGTTTCTATATGTAGAATGCAAGCCATATACTTCTTTTTAATGTGCAAAGGTACGAATAAGCGAGCGAAAAACCAAATTTATTGGTGTTTTTCCGAGCGAAAGTACCTTCGATACTATCAAAGCTGCGAATTTTCCCGTCATTCTTCGCATGTTTAAGATAATTTTTGTACCTTTGTCGTCAATATTAAAGGAAAACAACATTATGATACAGTCAATGACAGGCTACGGAAAGACCGTTGTAGCCTACAAGGGAAAGAAAATCAATGTGGAAATCAAGTCGCTCAACTCCAAGCAGCTTGATCTTACCACACGTATTGCTCCATTGTATCGTGAGAAGGAAATGGAGATTCGTCAAATGATAGCAGATAAGCTGTTACGCGGAAAGGTGGAGTTCTGTATCTGGATAGAGAAGGATGCTACAACGGAAGCCGCTCCCGTCAACACGGCGCTGATGCAGTCCTACTACAACCAGTTGCACGCCTTTGCTGAGCAGAACCAGCTGGAGGGTATCGACTGGATGGTGACACTCACCCGCATGCCTGATGTCCTGACAAAGACAGAGGTTGAAGTGCTGAGCGATGAAGAGTGGGAGGTAGCCCGTCAGGGCGTCTGTGAGGCTATCCAGCATTTGGTGGACTTCCGTACGCAAGAGGGCGCCGCCCTGGAGAAGAAGTTCGGCGAGAAGATTGACAACATCGAGCAGTTGATGCTGAGCATCGAGCCTTACGAGAAGGCTCGTGTGGAGAAGATTCGAGGCCGTATCGTGGAGGGGTTGAAACAGATACCAGAGGCAGAGTACGACAAGAACCGTCTGGAGCAGGAGCTCATCTATTATATCGAGAAGCTGGACATCAGCGAGGAGAAGCAGCGTCTGGCGAACCACCTGAAATACTTCCGTGAGACGATGGCTGATGCTGCCGGACAGGGCAAGAAACTTGGCTTCATCGCCCAGGAGATGGGTCGCGAAATCAACACCACAGGCTCGAAGTCGAACCAGGCTGAGATGCAGAACATCGTGGTGAAGATGAAGGACGAGCTGGAGCAGATTAAGGAGCAGGTGCTGAATGCGCTTTGATTTCTAACCACGAATTTCACTAATTTTACGAATTGAGCAATGAGGAAAGGCAAAATGCTTATCGTGTCGGCTCCCTCTGGCAGTGGAAAATCGACCATCGTGCAGTGGCTGATGCAGGAGCACCCAGAGTTGAAACTCTATTTCTCTATCAGCTGTACCAGTCGTGCCCCTCGTGGTACGGAACAGGATGGGGTGGAGTATTTCTTCCTGACCCCAGAGGAGTTCAAGGACAAGATAGCCAAGAACGAGTTTCTGGAATATGAGGAGGTGTATGAAAACCGATTCTATGGTACGCTGAAACAACAAGTGGAGCGCCAGCGTGAGGCAGGCCAGAACGTGGTGTTCGACGTGGATGTGAAAGGAGGCGTGAACATCAAGAAATACTATGGTGACGAGGCATTGAGCATGTTTATCCAGCCTCCATCGGTAGAGGAGCTTCGCAAGCGCTTGATAGGACGTGCTACAGATACCCCCGAGGCCATCGAACAGCGTCTGGCAAAGGCGGAATATGAGTTGACGTTTGCTTCTCAGTTCGATCATGTCATCGTTAATGATGACTTGGAAATAGCCAAACAAGAGGCCCTGAAAACTATTAAGTCCTTCCTCGATGATTAAGACTGGACTCTTTGGCGGCTCCTTCAACCCCATTCATTGCGGACATATAGCATTGGCACAGGCAGTCTTGCGCCAATGCCAGTTGGACGAGGTATGGCTGATGGTATCGCCTCAGAATCCGTTGAAGCGCAATGACTCAGACCTGTTGGATGACAGCCTGCGTTTCGAAATGGCACAAAAGGCTTTGGAAGGAGTTGAGGGCGTCAAGGCCTGCGACTATGAGTTCCATCTGCCCAAGCCTTCCTATACTTGGAACACGTTGCAGCACCTGAGTGCAGACTATCCAGACCGCGAGTTTGTCTTGTTGATAGGAGGTGACAACTGGGCTCATTTCCAACGGTGGCGTCATTGGAAGGACATCTTATGGCATCATCGCATTATAGTCTATCCTCGCGACCAGTATTTGGGAACCATTGATGTCCCTCTGCTGGATGTGTCGAGTACAGAAATCCGTGAGCGTGTCCGTCAAGGTCAAAGTATTGATGGACTAGTGCCTACAACCATAGAAACGCTGGTGCAGACCTACTACCGATAGTTAGTGACTGGCCCTGTAGGCATCAATCATGTCCATCAGTTGGTCGCTCTTGCCCGTTATTGTTTTCCTACAGAAAATTTTATCGCTCTTGATAAGCATGTCAAAGTCTTCCTCAGTGAAGATTTTGATACCGTTGGTGTAGTCGATAAACGTCAAAGGAGTGATGCCTTCCAGGTTTTTGAACTGTCCTTCCATCTGGATAGCTCTATTGGCAAAGTCGGAATAAGCTGTAAGGGTGGGGATGAAAGTCTCGTCAGGTGCAAAGCCGTCGTAGAAATAACGCACGTAGGCAGGATTGTTGTCCCAATAGTTGAGCGCCAGTGATGCTAACTCTGGTGAGATAGCCCACCACATAGAACCTTTGTGAAGCGTGTATTCGCGCCCTGAAGCCTTGAAGCGAAGTGATTTGCGAATACCTAAGGCATAGCTGATTTTACGTAATGAAACACGGAACTTGCTTCTTAACGTTCCATACGGCCATGAGTAGTAGTTGAAATAGCGATGCTCACGATAAAGTTTCTCGGCCTCGCCTTGTCCCTCCATACACAGCGTCACGATAAACTCTCGCCCCTTTTGGCTTTCAAAGAAAGAGGCGATATGCTTGTTGCTCCATAGCGGATAGTCGAGTCCACTGAGTGATATCAAGTAGTCGATAGGTTCTTGCTGGTGTAGCATGAGGGCTTTCTTGATCATCTTCATCTGGGCTTCTACGACTCCGATGCTGCCCCACATAACATCAGTACGGTCTTCGATGAAGTGAACACGAGGGTTGTCTGCCAACAGACTGGTAAACGATGACAGGTCAGACTTGGCATCAATATGTACAATGAAAAAGGATGATGGGGGCAGACTCTCAATCATTCGTTTCAGGTGAATGGGGTCGTTATGTGCGGAGATGATGAACGCAAACTTCATGATGACTGTATTTTTGCGACAAAGATAATGATAAAAATTGAGATTCTTTCTTTTTTTCTTAGTAACTTTGCACCGTCAACAAAAAAGAAACGAATATGCAAGAAATAACTCCCCAGGAGCAACCCAGATGGAATGCAATCATACTCGGCATCTTGAAAAAACTGATTTCCATCTGTGAAGAGCACCATATAGACTATTATTGTTGTGGCGGAACAGCCATCGGGGCAGTTCGCCATCATGGTATGATACCATGGGATGATGATATTGATGTCTTTATGCCCCGTCCTGACTACGACCGTTTCATCGCTGTCTGTCAACAGACGGACTTGGGAGATTTCGAGTTGCTTACTCCTTATAATAAGGACAATTACTTCATGTATTTCTCGAAGCTTTGCAAGAAGGGAACCACTATCTTGGAACGACATGATACACCTTGTGTCTTTGGACTCTTTGTTGACATATTTCCCCTCGATGGTACGACAGAGAATATGGAGGAAGCTATTCGCTTGAAACGACGCTTTACCAAAATCCAGAATCGTCTGGCGGCCATCTCGGCTCATTATACTTTTGGTGAATACCTGCAATTACTGCTGACTCCTCATGAGTGGGGACGCTTCTGTCATAAGACACGCGGATTCCTCGGACGTAAGAGTTACCGTAAGAAGCTGCTCCGCATGATGGATGAGATATGTTATAAGCATCCCTTTGGCTCAACCAGTCGGGTGGTAGTGTATTGTGGTATCTATGGCGATAAGGAAATCTATCCCCGTGAATGGGTCAGCAAAGCTGTGAAGTTTCCGTTTGAGGGGTTAGAGGTTTGTTTGTCGGGTGGCTATGACCATTATTTGCGCCATTTCTTTGGCGACTACATGCAGCTGCCTCCTGTCGAGAAGCGAGAGTCGCATCATTTCAAGGAGTATTTTAACATGGATGCGGAAGAACCTGTAGCAGAGGTTATGCGCAAGATAGGCCGTCACTACTATCCAAAGTGTGACTAAGGCCCTCATCTATGGAGAAGAGGGGGCGCCAGCCTAATTGCTCGATTTTCTCCGTCGAGAAAACGGCTTTGGTGATAGGCGTCGTATTGCCATCCTCTGTAATTTGCATGACAACCTTTCTGCCACCGATTCCTGCTATCTTCTCCGCCAACTGGCGGATAGTGATATTGGAGTCTTCATGGGCTACATTGTATGCTTCACCACTTTGTCCTTTTTCTAATAATAGTAATATGGCAGCAGCACAATCTACGACATAGATCCATGACCTGTATTGCTCTCCCTTACTTTTCATGACGATGTCTTCACCACGTAGGACATTGCGGATAAACTGTGCATAGACGCGATTGTCGCTCTCCGTGAAATAAGGTCCATAGGTGTGACAGGGACGGGCTATCACGATGGGTGTGTCATACTCTTTACAATAGGCTGCACAAAGTGTTTCCGCTGCTCGCTTGGACGAGGGGTAGCAGGCTCGTGGAGAAAGGATGTCGATATAGCCGCTGCTTTGTTCTGTGAAGATACTGCCGTCGCCTTCTCCGTATATCTCGCCAGAAGAAACATAAACCATCCGTTGCAGGTGGTGCTTCATTCCGTATTCTATCAAGTGGCAGAGTCCGTTCAGGTTGGCTTTCATGACCTCTACGGGTGACTGCTGGAAGAAATTGGGACTGGCATTACTGGCAGCATGAATGATGTAGTGAAAGTCTGTAGTCCATGTTAAAGGCTCACAGATGTCATGCTGTAGGAAGTGGAAACGCTTATCGTCCTGATATAGCCTAAAGCGTGTTCTAGCCCGATCTATGTTACGCCCCATCGCATAGACATGACACAGGCTATGCTGCATCAGCATATCAACCAAGCAACCTCCAATCAGTCCTGTGGCACCTGTGACAAGGATGTTGCCTTGCTGCGGTAAGGTCAGGTGCTCCGTTGCCTTCTTGATGTCTTGCTGGTAGGATGTCATTTCAGCCATGATTCTGCTTTTATGTTCATAAGGGCTTTCAGTATCTCAAGGTCCTCGACGGTGGTTACCTTGATGTTCTTCTCGGAGCCTGGCACAATGTGCATCTCCCTACCACCCAGTTCTGCCATCAGTGTGCAGGATGCAACCGAATTGGTAATGCCTTTTTCCTTGGCTTCCTCGTGGGCGGCTATGATGTTCTTCAAACGGAAGGTCTGGGGGGTCTGCGTACGAACCAGTTTATCACGGGGAATACTGGTGGTGCTGGCAAATCCGTCCTCACTTTCCAAGATGGCTTCGCGGCACTTGATACCTGTAATGGCATAACCGTATTGCTGACAAGTGGCGATATTGGAGGAAATGATATCCTGTGAGAGCAGTGGACGTACAGCATCGTGAATCAATACCAGATCGTCATCTTGGCAACCAGCCTCTTTCAATCCGTAGATGCCATTATGGATAGACTCCTGACCGTTGCTGCCTCCAGGGAATATCCATTTCAGTTTGTCAATGCAAAACTGGTTGGCATACGACTGTACTACGGTTTCCCATCCGGCCAGACATACTACTGCGATACCGTGGATGTCGGCATGTTGTTGGAAAGCCCGCATCGTGTGAATGATAATGGGACAGTTGTCCACATGCATGAATTGTTTGGGAATGTCTTGTCCCATCCTGTTGCCAGAGCCTCCGGCTATGATCAGTGCATAATTCATAATGATGGTTTTATAGGTTACTTTCTGCTACTTTTCGGGTTATCTCTTCCATTTTGTCAGCATACAACTGGTAAAGCAAATGTCCGTTTCGCTCTGCCTGTTCTTTGGTGAACTCCGTATTCCAGAGACGCATACCTCCTGCTGTTAGCGAATGGAACTTCGCATCATACCATCCTACTTGCAGCCCTTGCAGCCATGAACGCAGGCATAGCTCGTCGTCATCGTATTGGAAGGGAGCGAAGCGGAAGTCTATATGATGAAGATACTGATCGTAGAGGTCTTTTCGTACCCACATCGGAGCACGGTTAACGGAATGCACAAACTGGAACTTACCATCGCCCATATCCTGACGGATTCCGTATCTTTTCTGCTCCTCTGCATTGAATATCAGGTTGACCGCCCAGTTGCCGCCAAGGATGACCATCTTGGGATGCCTCTCGAAAAGAGCGACAGCCTCGGTAACCCAACTGACATCCTCGAAGTCGTCATCGTCTTGCATCAGGGCGACATATTTGCCGTTGGCCAGTCGCAAGGCTTTGTCGTAGGTGACATTCTCAAAAAGGTCGTTGGCACGCAGTAAGAACTCATTGGCACCCGTCAATGCTTCCGTGAGCCGTCTGGTGTGCTCCATGCTGGAACCGTCGTCTATCACGATGATTTCCGAATCGTTGTATTGGCGAAGCTTGGGAAGAATATGACAGATTTGCAGACTCTTGTTATGAGACTGGATGACAAAACTTACGGAAGGCTCGTTGCGATAGCCTTTCGCTTCCCATGAGGCATGGTTCTTCTTCTGCTGAACAACTCCTGTCCTCTTAAACAGGGCCAGTTTGATTTTCTCAATGATTAGTCTCATGATGCTTGAATAGGAATTGAATACATTCTTGGAATATCTTCACGTGGGCTATCTTCATGATGACCACGTAAAACAGGGCTGTTATAACGATTCTCGAAAGGATAAGACCTATGGTGTTGCTGATGGCTAAAGTGGCATAATAGGCTACGGCGATAGAGGCCAGGGCAGCCAGCAGGAAGGGACATATGTCTTTGAGCAAGTCGAGAAAACGAAATTGTATCAGTCTGTAGGTCAACACTTGCCAAACACCCGTCCATAAGACAAGCGTTGCCACGTATGCTGCTATCATGACTTCAATGCCCCAGGATGCAAAAACCATCACCACAACAATTTGTGTGATGACGAGTGCTATCGTACACCACATATACGTGTCAGACCTTCCATGACTGATAAACAGGTTTTGATATAAGGTGTGAATGGGCAGGAAAGCACCGCTGATGCACAGCAGTCGCAGCAGTGTTACGCTGTCGGCCCATTGTTCTCCTAACAATACAACAATGAAATCGGCTATGAAAGCCAGTCCCAGCATGGCAGGCATAGAGAGTAATGCCGTAAACCGTAGCATCTTACGGAATACGTTCAGCTGCCTGTTCTCCTCCTCGTTGATAGATGCCAGCACAGGTTGCGCTACCTGTTGCATGGTTCCTGAAATCAGCGAGTGCCCCATGGTGTTCCATTTGGCAGCCTGTGTGTAGTTGCCTACGGCACTGGCAGTAAACAGTCGTCCGAAGATAAACGACAGGATATTGTTGTTTACCTGATTGATAATGTTGGTAATCAGTATCTTGCTGCTGAAACCAATCATCTCGCGGATGGGGGTAAAGTCAATGTGGAGGGAAGGCAGCCATCTTACAAAGTAAAGTCGTCCGATGTTGATGATACAGATATATGTAAACTGTTGCCAAGCCAGACTCCAGTACGAATAGCCGTTGAGTGCCAGCGTGATGCCCACTATACCACTGCCCACCAAAGCGAAGAACCCCGTAATGGCTTTCTCGCGGTTCATCATGTTTCTGAACATATAGGCAGCATGGGCTATGCCAATGCCCGCTAATAGCAACGAGGCAAACACCAGTCTTGACAGACTGACCAATTCGGGCTGATGGAAGTAGCTGGCAATAAGGGGCGCACAGAAATAGAGCAGCATGTAAAGAAGAATGGAAATAGCTGTGCTGGCCCAGAATACTGCGTTATATTCCTTATGCGTAGCCTCTTTCAGGTTGGTGAGGGCAGCTGTAAATCCGCTCTCTTGCAGCGATCCCGCTATAGCCGAGAAGATTGCCAGCATTCCTACCATACCATAGTCGGCAGGAGTAAGAAGTCGTCCCAGGATAATACCTATCAATGCCATCAGCAGCTGAGAAGTCAGATTGTTGATGGCACCCCACAGGAGTCCTTTGGCCGTTCGCTGTTTGAGTCCTTCGCTCATTTTAAGTAACAAGGAAAGGTTATACAATGGAATTTCGCTGCATATCGTTTTGTCAGCGTCTCGAAATCAGCCATGTCTTTATACGCCAACTTGACTTGTCGCCAAGGCTGTTCATGCTTCCTGCTGACAAAATGACCGTATAGCTCAAACTCGGAGAACCCGGATGTTTCCGTACGGTCATAGGAGGCAATGATGGCTTCCTTCCATTCGCGCCCACCATTGGCTTGTTCTATCCTCTGGCGGAGTGCTGCCAGCTCTTTCTTGGAGAAGAGCATCTTGTGGTCAACAAAACTGAGCAGGGAGAAATAGGGTTCTCCCGTCAGTCTGCGGATGTTCTTGTAATAGGCGGTATGACATTCGTCGCTCATATAAAAGACGGGTGTCTCGTCTTTGTCCAGGAAGACGTGAGGACGTATCAGGATGTGGTCTGCGTCAATGCAAAGGAAATAGTCACAGGTGCCTACCTTTCCTGACAACTTAACAAACTGCTGGAACAGCCATCCGCTTCTGTTGACAGTATGACCGTTAGGACTGGTGATTATCAGATTCAGCTCTCGTGGCGAGAAATTGAAAATGGTGCTCTCCTCGACGAAGACAAGATGTTCCTTTTCGCAGAAAGCCGTAATGGCAGGATCGTTAGGAGCCACAATATAAATGTCCTTGACGGTATGGCTGACGTTCTTCCTGATGCCTTGCAGACAAAGTGGCAAGATGTCTAAATCTTTTCCGATGATGGGGATGACAATGTCAATAGGGACTTGCGATGGTGACATTGGCTTTGATGGCATCATTTCCCATACCCGACTAATGGTTTGTCGCAACCATTGAATACCAGCATCTATCTTTTTCATTCTATTTTTGTGCAAAAATACGGATAAATATTTGAAGTTCAAAATAAAAAGATGTAATTTTGCAGAGGAAATAAGATATTTATGGAAATAGCAGTTCAACAGAGTGTACAAAAGAAGCCTCGTCTGGAGTGGCTTGATTCCCTTCGTGGGTTTACCATGATATTGGTAGTAGCGAACCATGTGTTAGGCCTTGGCTTGGGTATGTCTCCGAAGGTTTCATCATCCATGCAGTTCTTGGTTATGTTCCGTATGCCCTTGTTCTTCTTTGTCAGTGGTTTCCTTGCCTATAAGGCCGGCCTTCTGTGGAATGGCAAGACTTTAGGAACCCTTTTGCTGAAGAAGATACGTGTGCAGACAATTCCTACTGTGGTGTTCTTCCTCTTCGGGGCAGTTATCTTGGGCGATATGGCTTTTGGCGATCAGGTGCTCGAATGGTTATCCAGACCTTTGAAGGGAGGCTATTGGTTTACCATCGTACTGCTTTACATGTTTATTATCTATTACATCTTCTGCTATTTTGAGAGCAAGTTAAAGGTGAAGTCATGGATTCCCATTACCATATTGTTCATCATCTCCCTGTGCTTTTACGAGACCTGCTATCAGCCAAAGTATTTCTCATGGGCTTTTGGATGGCGAGGCACCCCCAATGAGTTTATGAACACTTCCAGCATTAACCAGCTGTTCATGTATTTCCCCTTCTTCCTTTACGGCAATATGGTGCGCCGTTATTGGGATGGGGCCCAGCGTATCATGGACAGCCGTTGGTTCTATCCCATTATCATCGTAATGGTTATCTTTGCGGCCTTGGATGCCTTGCAATGGCATACCCTTCGTATGACATGGGCCATCATTCCTCTGACCTTGGCTCGCTTCATCCTGTTGACTATAGTATTCATGTATTTCCGCCATTATCATCAGTATTTCACACAGCGTACTGTGATAGGTCGCAGCTTTCAGTATATCGGACGCCGTACCTTGGATATTTATTTGATTCATTATCTGTTCATGCCCAATCTGCCGACGTTAGGCTCGTTCTTCAGCCAGTATCGTCATAACTTCATACTGGATACTACGGTGTCCGTATTCTTAGCTTTATTGGTCATTGGTTTTAGTGTCATCACATCGAACATCCTTCGCGTCAGTCCGTTCCTGAAGAAGTGGTTGTTCGGTAGAAGTTGATAAAATAATAAAGGCTGCAAAAAATCTTGCAGCCTTTTCATGTTAATCATGAGCTTTATCCTACTTGGCTTCCTGGCTTCACGTCTTTCGTCGTGGTTACCACGCTGAGGCTTTCGTCGAAATCAACGGCAGAGAGTATCATACCCTGACTCTCGATGCCCATCATCTTACGTGGCGCGAAGTTGGCAACGAAGAGGATGCGCTTGCCTACGAGAACGGAAGGGTCTTCGTAGAAAGCGGCAATACCACTGAGGATGGTACGATCGGTTCCTGAGCCGTCGTCAATGGTGAATTGCAGGAGCTTCTTCGATTTCTTTACTTTCTCGCAAGCCTTGATAAGTCCTACGCGGATGTCCAGTTTCTCGAAGTCCTCGAAAGATACGGTATCTTTGATGGGGGCAGCCTTGTGTTGTGCAGCCTCGTTGGCTTTCTTCGTTGCCTCCAGCTTGTCGAGCTGCTTCTGGATGACATCATCCTCAATCTTCTCGAACAGCAGGGCAGGTTCCCCCAGCTGGTGACCAGCCTTTAGCAAGTCTGTCGAACCCAACTGGTCCCACTCAAAGGTTTCGAGGTTCAGCATGTCACGCAACTTCTTGCTGGAGAACGGCAGGAAGGGCTCGAAGGCGATGGCCAGATTAGCCGTCAGCTGCAGACAGATATTAAGGATGGTCTCGCAGCGCTTCTGGTCTTGCTTCCATACTTTCCAGGGCTCGCACTCGGTGATATATCGATTGCCGATACGAGCGAGGTTCATGGCCTCAAACTGAGCATCGCGGAACTTGAACTGGTCGAGTAAAGCTTCTACCTTCTGCTTCACGTCCTTGAACTCAGCGAGGGTTGCTTTATCCACCTCCTGCAATTCGCCACAGGCAGGTACTATGCCGTTCCAGTATTTCTTGGTCAGTTGGAGTGCACGGTTTACGAAGTTGCCATAGACGGCTACCAACTCGTTGTTATTGCGATCTTGGAAATCCTTCCAAGTAAAGTTATTGTCCTTGGTCTCAGGGGCATTAGCTGTCAGAACATAGCGCAACACATCCTGCTTGCCAGGCATATCCTCCAGATATTCGTGCAACCAGACTGCCCAGTTGCGTGAGGTAGAGATCTTATCATTCTCCAGGTTCAGGAATTCGTTGGCAGGCACGTTGTCGGGCATGATATACTTGCCGTGAGCCTTCATCATCACAGGGAAGATGATGCAATGGAACACGATGTTGTCCTTGCCGATAAAGTGAACCAAACGGGTGTCCTCGTCCTGCCACCACTTCTCCCAGTTGCCCCACTTCTCAGGCTCTTTCTCACAAAGCTCTACCGTATTGCTGACATAGCCGATAGGAGCGTCAAACCATACATAGAGCACCTTGCCGTCGGCACCCTCTACAGGCACGGGGATTCCCCAGTCCAGGTCGCGCGTCATAGCACGGGGTTGCAGGTCCATATCAAGCCAACTCTTGCACTGGCCGTAAACATTGGGGCGCCACTCCTTGTGACCTTCCAGAATCCACTTCTTCAGCCACTCCTGATACTCGTTCAAAGGCAGATACCAGTTCTTGGTCTCCTTTAAAACGGGAGTGGAGCCGCTGATGGTTGACTTCGGATTAATCAGCTCCGTAGGACTCAGGTCGCGTCCGCATTTCTCACACTGGTCACCATAAGCGCCCTCGTTGTGGCAATGAGGACATTCGCCTACCACATAACGGTCTGCCAGGAACTGCTTGGCCTCTTCGTCATAGAGCTGGGCAGTGGTTTTCTCCACCAGTTTGCCCTCGTCGTAGAGCTTGCGGAACCACTCGGCAGCAAACTTATGGTGTGTCTTCGAAGTGGTACGGCTATAGATGTCGAATGAGATGCCGAACTCCTCAAACGAGTCCTTGATCATCTTATGGTAACGATCTACCACATCCTGAGGGGTAATACCCTCCTTGCGGGCTCTCACGGTGATGGGCACACCATGCTCGTCGGAGCCACCGATAAACATCACATCCTCTTTCTTCAGTCTCAGATAACGAACATAGATGTCAGCAGGAACATACACACCAGCCAGGTGGCCTATATGCACACCACCATTGGCGTATGGCAATGCCGACGTCACAGTTGTTCTTTTGAATTTCTTTTCTGCCATTATTTTTTTATCGTTTTAAATTTTGAGTGCAAAGGTACGATTAAGCGAGGAAAAAACCAAGATTTTCTTGAGTTTTTTCGAGCGTGAGTACCTAAGAGACGAATTCTCAAAGTTAGTGCAAATCGAGCGGAATGCAAAATAAATCAGACTCTATTTCCGCTTTTCGCGAAAGAAATCTTGCATCAGCTGACGACACTCCTCTTCCAACACCCCTTCCGTAACAACACATTTGGGGTGTAGCGCATGAGGTGCAAAATCGTGATACCCACGCTTCTCATCGCGACAACCAAAGACAATACGGGGAATCTGGCTCCACCCTAAGGCTCCAGCGCACATGGTGCAAGGCTCTACCGTGACGTAGAGGGTGCAATCGGTCAGGTATTTCCCTCCTAACTCGTTGGCTGCTGCGGTGATGGCCTGCATCTCGGCATGGGCAGTAACGTCGTTCAGCGTTTCTGTCAGATTATGTGCCCTTGCTATCACGCGGTCCTGGCATACCACGATGGCTCCAATGGGAATCTCACCCTCCTCGAAGGCTTGTTGTGCCTCCTGTAATGCCTTCCGCATGTATTGCTCGTCTTTTTTCTGTTGTTCTTCAGCTGTCATATTGCAAAATAACTCTTTTCTGCTTGCAAAATTACACATTTTCTAATAATAATATGCAAATGCACATGAAATTTATGAGGTGTATTGATTTAGGGTGATAGTTTTTTTAAATCATTGCAAATCAATGGAAAAATAGGCAAAATTATGCGAAAATCTCCAATTCTCTAGAAAATAATGTGTTTTTGAGCAAAATGCCCGTCTTCCGTCTGATAGATCACAGTATTTCTCTCGCAATCCACGCACAAGCTTCTGCGTCAGCTAGGGCATTGTGATGCTTCTCTAAACAGTAACCACATTCGGCGGCAACGGTGTGGAGTTGGTGGTTCGCCAGATAGCGGAAAGCACGACGGGATGCAGCCAGCGTATCGTAGAACTCATAGTCAGGATAGTCCATCTGATAGACACGGAATACGGCTTTCAGACATCCCTCGTCAAAAGGCTTGTTATGAGCCACAAGAGGCAGACCCTCTATCAATGGTTCTATCTGTGCCCATACTTGGGGGAACACTGGGGCATCATCAGTATCTTCGTGACAAAGACCATGTACCTGCGAACACCAATAGTTATAATAGTTTGGCTCTGGCTGGATGAGAGAGTAGAACGAATCCACTATCTCACCATTGCGCACAATGACGATTCCTACAGAGCAAACGCTGCTGCGCTCATTGTTAGCCGTTTCAAAATCTATAGCTGCAAAATCTTGCATTTTTTTTCATTCCTCCTTATATTTGTTCACATTCTCTTTATCTTGCCTGTAATCACTTTGCGGAGTCAGGAATGCCTCATTCCTTTTCTCTATTTCGCTTGCCATATCTTCAATATCGTTTTCGTTTGCAAAAGTAATTAATTATTTGGGAAATCTATACTTTGTATTGATGAATCATGTACCTGTCCCCGTGATTACAGGCAACAAGAGGCTGTCGGAGTGGAAAGAGTTCCTTATGATTGGCTATAAGAGGCTATCGGAGCGGAAAAATCATCAAAATAAAGTCAGTTCTTGATATGATTTGCGCTGAGACAGCACCGAGGCGATGCCTCGTGCGGGAGTCCGCATCAGTTCTTTAGGCTCCATCTTGCGTAGTCCTCCACCGTAGAAGCGACCATTTTGAGATAAAGTCTCGGTGGGTATCGCATTTAATTCATGCCAAACCTCGTTGAGTACCCCCTTGTCTTTCATGCAACTCGCGTACTGGGGCTTGGGGTAAAGCAGGAGGTAGACGTTTGTCGTAATGGCCTTAGAGTCGTTGAGGATGAAGCGAAAGAGGCGGTTGCTTGTTTCCGACCGTCCCATGTAGGGTACAACGATGGCGGCTGGCTCGCGTTCCTCGCACGAATACCACGGGCTGCGACGGCTACAGATATAGCCCTTCTGCACGCCTCGCTCATAGCCCTGACAGATGTATTCCCATACTTTTGGGTAGCGTTCTTTCAGAAGGCTCTCCGACAGATTGCAGCAGAAAAGGAACTGTGGGCGTTTCACGGCTGGCAACCCATTCTCGCTGCTGATATAGTCGCCTTTGATATAGCGCGGGCTTGGCAGTATGGGTCGCAGGAATTCCCTTGGTATCTCGTAGCGGTCAATCGTTTCTTTGTCGAGAATGAAGAAATCGTTGTCACCTGTGGCGATGCCTCGCTTGACGGTGAAGAAATCGCCGAGCGTGGCCTGCGGCTCGGTTGTCTGTGTTTGGACGGGGAAAAGATTCGTCCACTTTTCATTGGATTTCAAATGACTTGAAATGAGAGCCCTTACCATCTCTGGTTCGTTGATAGTTCCACCGAGAGAGAACTTAACCTCATGCTCCGCAGAAGGCTTCCTGTTGCGGAATACGACAATGCAGGAACTAACAAGCGCATCGGCAAACTGCAGGTCGTCGGCCTTGAAACGGTGGATATGGAGCAGCTCAACATTCTGCAAGAGGTAACGCTTGACGGCCTCGCCATAATTGACGTTCATGAATTCGCTTGGCACGAGCCAGCAGGAGAGTCCGCCGTCTTTAAGCCAGACCGAAGAGAGCATCATGAAATAGCAATATAGTCCTGCAAGGCCAGAAATCTTGATGCCAGTCTGACGCATAACTTCGTTTTGCAACCGAACTTTTGTCTCGTTTTCAATGTGGTGGTGACGCACGTATGGCGGGTTGGCCACAAGCATGTCGAATTGCTCGTCAGGCTTTTGAGCAAGGAAGTCGCAGCAGCGCATTTCCAGCTTCGTATCTTTCCAGAACTCGCAGGCGGGGTCATAGTAGTGCGGATCTATTTCAAAGCCGAGTGCCCGCCCGCCTCCTTCGAAAGCCTCTGTGAATGCAGAAAAGAACACGCCCATGCCGATGGATGGCTCGATAAACGATACGTCCTCAGAGCCGAGCAGGCTGCGCATATATTTCATAATGTCTAGGGCGAGCGGATAGGGTGTTGAGAACTGCCCCATCACATTACGGTCTTTCTGCGTCTTCTGTGCGTCCAGAGCGTCTTGCAGCTTCTTGCGTAGTATTTCTTTTCCTTCCATTTAGATTCCCAGTTTCTTAAAGTCCTCAACTCTGTGCTCCCATATCCAGTCAATGCCTTCACTGGCCTCAAAGCCTAAATAGCCACTGTCGAAATATCCACATAGGAAGAGCACGAACTCAACCTTACTGCCATATTTCATCTTCAGCTGTTCCACTTTTGTTGCCTCTTCTTTCCTCCGCTTGTTAGTATTGGTGAAATCGCCTGCCGACTTGCATTCAATCAGTACAGGCAACTCGCCAGCTTTGGCATCCATGCGTTTGATGACCACATCAATGGGCATGTTTACGCTTGAGTGGTCTCTCTGCATTGCTGGCACGTTAAGATGATAGGAATACGTGCCGCAGGCCATCTCCTCGAAATCACTAATGTCTTTCGACTCAACAAATGTATAGCCCCTGCTATCGAGATAACTGCTGATGTTAGCCAGCTGACGGCGCTCTTGCTCGTTGCGTATGATTGGGTCGGAAAGAGAGCCGCATACACGGTCGCCTATCACTTGTGTTGCCAGTAGCCTATCTATTTCATGCGGATAGGACTTACGTTCAAGCCAAGGCATGATATCCACATTGAGCAGACGACTGATGATTTCGATGATACGTCCAAGAGAATCGTCTATTTCTTTCGGTTTCATTTTCGGAGGGAATCGTCCCTCTTCCATTTTCTCAATCAAGTTTTTGGAAATGTCGGCTAAACCTACTAACCTGTCACGTGCAAGTGGAGGCGTAGTTGCCAGACGAAGTATAGTGATGCTCTCAGGCGCATTCTTCAGCATGTCTATGGATAGGGAATTGAAGCACTCCGTCTTTTGGAATGCATTTTCGACCTTGTCAATGGCATCCTTGCGAGCATTTATATATGTCTCGGGGGCGAAGTTCAAAAACCAGTCATTATAATACAGAACTGATTTCTGTACGTCACTCTTCCAAAGTTCCGACCTGTTCCTGTTGATTGAATATCTCTTTCTGGCCATGTTTCTATTTTTTTATTTCGGCCACAAAGATA